>VAPM010080343.1_pt1 | contig 24021 bp, 17 predicted proteins | sample 3395091 | NCBI WGS metagenome assembly VAPM01 (sample SAMN08290445, study PRJNA428436) | hydrothermal vent metagenome | isolation source: Deep-sea hydrothermal vent chimney 3 | place: Pacific Ocean: Juan De Fuca Ridge
GACTCCAGATATCGGACTCTCCACCTTATCTAAAAACCATTTATTAAAATTACTTCCGTAATATTTTACAAAGCTTTTTTTAACAATAAAATCTTCATCTCGATCGGGTATGATTGCAACGTCAACTGATAAACTGAGTAAAGGTGGCACCTCCCTTAAATCATTCTTTTTACTATTAGCCACTTTCGCAATTTTTTCAGCACACAAACGAGCTATTACTCTATAATCTTTTAGTTTTCCTTTATCTACTCCTAGCTCGTCAAGATCTTTTATAAGGACACTCACAAAGCTTTCAACCCATATTTCCTTTCCCATGTCAACTCTCCTCCGATATTGGCTCTTCTCTCGCCTTAGTATTATACCAAAGCACTAGACTCGCCTTCTAGTTAAAGAACTTTACGCTAATATTCAGCGTATTGATATATTATATACATATTTTCAGCCTTTTATCAAGCTATCAAATTAATTATTAGTTACTTATTGGTTTATTTAAAATATTCTCAACTTAAAGAATATCCGTGATTACTACCGAAAACTCGGCTATCGATTAAAAGATACTTATATGGTAAAATATATTTAAACATATTGATTATTTTTAAATTAAACTATTATGTCAAAAATAATTATCGCTTCTGGTCCAGTTATTGTTGAAAGTAACAAAGTTATTCTTAATCAACACGGTGATACAAAATTTTGGAAATTTTGCGGAGGACAAAGAAAGGAAAGAGAATCTTTAATGGAAACAGCTATCCGAAGAGCTAAAGAAGAAATAGGAATAACTATAAAAATTTTAAATCCAACTCCTTTTCTCTTCCATACTATTAAAGAAATTAAAGACGAAAAAGTTGATGTTATTCTAGTTCATTATCTGGCTAAAAGAATAGGAAGAATTAAACTAGGTCAAGATATTAGAAAGTCTGAGTGGATTTTATTAGAAGATTTAAAAAAAGAAAATTTGGCACCCAATATTCTTCCGACACTTAAACACTTTGGATTTATGAAATAAACTTTTCTATTGTTTTTAAAATTTTTTCTTCATTTAAATTATTATCAGCTAAAATTTCCTCTCTAGTTCCAGCTCCCAAAAATTTGTCAGGCAGTCCAATATTTTTCACTTTAACTTCTAACGAATTATTTAAAACAAATTCATTAACTGCACTTCCAGCTCCACCTAAAATAGTATTGTCTTCTACTGTAATAAAAAAATCATATTCTTGAGCTAAATTTTTTAGTAATTCTTCGTCTAAAGGTTTAACGAATCGCATATTAATTAAAGTAGCCTCTAGTTTTTGAGCTACTTTTTTAGTCTTTTCTAATATAGCTCCAAAAGATAAAATTGCTATCTTAGTTCCTTGTTGAATAATCTTAGCTTTACCAATTTCAATCAGATAAGCCTTCTGATTATATTCACCTTTTTCTCCTCCTCTAGGGTATCTAATCGCCACTGGTCCTTTGTATCTATATCCTGTTTCTAGCATTGAGTAACACTCATTTTTATTAGCTGGAACCATAACAATCAAATTAGGAACAATCCGCATAAAAGAAAGATCAAAACTTCCATTATGTGTCGCCCCATCTGGTCCAACTATTCCTGCTCTATCAATAGCAAAAAGAATATTTAAGTTTTGATAAGCAACATCATGAATAAATTGGTCATAAGCTCTTTGTAAAAAAGAGGAATAAATTGAAACTACTGGTCGTTTCCCTTCACAAGCCAAACCCACAGCAAAAGTTACGGCGTGTTGTTCAGCAATTCCGACATCATGAAAACGTTCAGGAAATTTTTTTCTAAACTCAGCTAAGCCAGACCCTTCACCCATAGCTGGAGTGATACTATGAAGTTTGTTATCTTTTTCTGCTTTAGCACAAATCCAATCAGAAAAAACATCTGAATAAGAAATAACTTTTGGTTTTGTTTTTTTTATTTGACCAGTCGCTACATCAAAAGGCTTAACCGCATGAAGAGAAAATTCATCTTGCTCGGCTGGTAAATAACCTTTGCCTTTTTTAGTAATAATATGTAAAAATTTTGGACCTTTAACTTTTTTTAAATTAATTAAAACATCTAAAAGAGTTTTAATATCATGACCATCAATTGGACCGTAATATTTAAAACCTAACTCCTCAAAAAGGGTTCCGTGAGTAATCATTCCTCTTATATACTTATCGGCTCGACGAATAAATTCTCTTAACATTGGAACTCGGCGGAGAAATTTATTTCCTTTGGTGTGCCAATAAACATACAGAGGTGATGAAATTAATCTAGTTAAATGTTTTCTAATTCCACCTACATTTGGAGAAATAGACATTTTATTATCGTTTAAAATAACTAGTAAATCAGCTTCTATATCCCCGCTGTGATTAAGAGCTTCTAAAGCCATCCCTCCAGCTAACGCTCCATCACCAATTACTGCAACAACTTGAGGAGCTTCTTTTTCTCCTTGATGAGCTACGGTCATCCCTAAGGCAGCACTAATAGAAGTACTAGTATGACCCACGCTCAAACTATCGTATTGACTCTCTTCTCTTTTGGGAAAAGGAGCTAAACCTCCTTTTTTTCTAATAGTCTTTAATCTACCTTTTCTTCCAGTTAGAATTTTATGAGGATAAGCTTGATGACCTACATCCCAAACTAATAAATCATTCGGGGTATCAAAAACTCTGTGCAAAGCCACTGTTAATTCTACTACTCCTAAATTAGAGCCAAAATGTCCACCTGTTTCAGCAATGCTTTCAATAAGAAATTCTCTGACTTCATCGCAAAGTTGAGGAATTTTTTTTTCTGGAAGATTTCTAATATCTTGAGGAAAATTAATTGAATCTAAAATTTTTTCAGTTTCTTCTTTTTTCATTAGTTTTTAATATTTATAATTCCTGCTAATTGTCCACAAGCGCCTTTAATATCTGTTCCTAGACTCTTCCTAATAGTAACCTTAATTCTATTTTGAATTAAATAGTCTTTAAATTTTTGCATTTGCTCATAAGAAGTAGCCTTAAATTTAGTTGATGTTTCATTATACCTTATTAAATTTATATGAATCAAATAAGTTTTTTGAAAACTTTGAACATACTTAACTAAATTTTGAGCGTCTTTCTCGCTATCATTTAAACCTTGAAACATTACATACTCCAAGAAAACTTTTCGGTTACATTTTTCAATATATTTTTCTAAGCTATCCTTTAATTTTGCTAAGTTAAAAGTTTGATTAATTGGCATCAACTCGTTTCGCAATTTATCTTGAGTAAAATGTAGAGAAAGAGCTAAATTTATTTGAGGAAATTCACTAGCAATTTTTTCTATTCCGGTCGGAAAACCAACTGTAGAAATAGAAATGGCCCTTGTTCTAAAATCAAAATATTTTTTATTAATTAAGACTAACAAACTCTGCTTAACATTTTTCCAATTTAAAAATGGCTCGCCCATTCCCATATAAATAATATTGGTTAATTTTCCTTTTACTTTATTTTTAGCTAAATATTGACGCCAAAATAAAACTTGATCAAAAATTTCTTCTGCCTTTAAATCTCTAACAAAGCCCATTTTTCCAGTCGCACAGAATTGGCATCCCATCGGACACCCAATTTGACTAGAAAGACAAACCGACCAAATCCTAGGTTTTGGTGAAAGTAAAACTGTTTCTACTAATTTTCCGTCTTCCATTTTTAAAAGAGCTTTAATTGATTGTCCGTCTATAGAAACTAGTACTTTAACCACTTGAAATAATAATATTCCCACTTCTTTTTCTAAAATTATTCTTAAAGCTTTGGGAATATTAGAAATTTCTGAAAAGGAAGTTTTACCTTCTTGAAAAATAGCTTTTTTGATTTGAGCTAAGCGAAATTTTGGTTGCTGATTATTTACTAAAATCTTTTCTAGCTTTTCAATATCCATTAATTACCTAAATTAAAAAATTAAATCTTACTTATTCTCATTGATAATTTCCCAAACATCATCTGGAATAAAAATTTCTTTTCCTTTTGGACTAGTACCAGGATAAATCCAAACACTAATAATTTTCATTCTTGATAAAATAGAAATGTGTTTAGTTTTTTGAGCTTTCTTTTTTTTATTTTTTTGATACATTACCCAAATTTCTCTTTGTGTTTTTTTAGTATCCTTTCTTTTCATTACAGCAATTGTTTCTGGAGCTACACCCTCCTCAATTCTCTCGGGACTTTTAATTACCAACTTAACTATATTAGGACTTACATTATATTCCAATAATTTATATTTAGAATGATTAGTCCAAAAATAATCTCTATCATTTTTAATAGTTTTAATATTCATCGTTTATTCTACAGTCACGCTTTTAGCTAAATTACGCGGTTTATCTACATCTAGCCCTTTCATTACTCCAAAATAATAAGCCAACAATTGTAGAGGGATAACTGAAATTAGCGGAGTTAACATTTCCAAAGTCTTCGGGATATAAATTACATCATCTGCTAAATTAATAATTTTTTTATCTCCTTCTGTGGCTAAAGCAATAATTTTTCCACCTCGTGCTTTAATTTCTTGCATCCCACTTAGATTTTTTTCATAAATACTATCTTGAGGCACAATAAAGAGCGCAGGAAAATCTTTATCAATTAACGCAATCGGACCATGTTTCATTTCACCAGTCGGATAACCTTCAGCGTGAATATAAGATATTTCTTTAATTTTTAGTGCTCCTTCTAAAGCAATAGGAAAATTATATTTTCGACCTAAATATAAAAAATCTTTGACCGTAATATATTTTTTAACAATTTTTTTAATCTCTCTAGATTTTTTAAGTATCTTTTCTACTTTAGTAGGTATTTTATTTAGTTCTTGAGCAATTTTTTTACTCATAGCAAATGACATATTTCTTTGTCGACCCAAAACTAAAGTCCAAAGAATTAAAGTAGAAAGTTGACTAGTAAAAGCTTTGGTAGAAGCTACTCCAATTTCAGGACCAGAAAGAGTATAAGTACCGGCCTCTGTTTGTCGAGCAATAGTAGAACCAACAACATTGATTATTCCTAAAGTCAAAGCTCCTTTATTTTTAGCCTCTCGTACTGCTGCTAGTGTATCCGCTGTTTCTCCTGATTGAGAAATAGCAATAACGGCCGTTGTTTCATCTAAAACTGATTTCCGATAACGAAATTCCGAGGCATATTCCACTTCCGTTGGAATACCAGCATATTCCTCAAACATATATTCCCCTATCAATCCAGCGTAATAAGAAGTACCGCAAGAAATAATAATTATTTTCTTAATTTTTCTTAATTTTTTGGTAACCGATTCTAGCCCTCCTAAAGTCGGTAAAAAATCTTCTGAGATAAATTTTTCCGTTCTCCCTCTTAAAGCATTTCTGATTGATTCTGGTTGTTCAAATATTTCCTTTAACATGAAGTGATCAAAACCACCTTTTTGTGATTTTTCAATTGTCCAATCTAATTTTTTAATTGGGTTATTGACAATTTCTCTTTTTAAATTAGTTATTTCTAAATTATCTTCACTGATTTCTGCTATCTCTCCATCATTCAAATAAATAACTTCGTCTGTGTAACGAACAATAGCACTCACATCAGAAGCAATTATAAATTCTTCCTTTCCTACTCCAATCACTAAAGGACTTCCGTTCCTAGCTACTATTATTTTATGCGGTTCTTTTTTGCTTATTACAGCCACGCCATAAGTTCCTTGTAACATCTTTACGGCTTTAACAACGGCTGTTTTTAAGGTTGCCTTTTTAATAAATTCCTCTATTAAGTGAGCAATTACTTCACTGTCGGTATCCGATTTAAATTGATGCCCTTTTTTGATAAGTTGTTTTTTTAATTCATCATAATTCTCAATTATTCCATTGTGCACAATATGGATGTCCTTTTCACAACTATAATGAGGATGGCAATTTTTTTGCGAAGGTTTACCATGAGTAGCCCAGCGAGTATGAGCAATTCCTATTTGTCCTAGAAGATTATCTTTAATTTTTTTTTCTAACTCACTTACTCTCCCTACTGATTTAAAAGATTTTATCTTTCCTTTATTTATAACGGATAGACCAGCACTATCATAACCACGATATTCTAAGCGATTAAGTCCTTCTATTAAAATCGGAACGGCTTTTCGTTTCCCAATATAACCAACAATTCCACACATAGGCTTAAATTAAAATTAATTACTTTTTTAATTACAGAGAAAGCTCTGTAATTCCATTATAGCCCGAGCTAATTTAACTGAATCGTGACGAATAAAAGATTGCTCTTTACATAATAAGCCCTTTTTAGCTCCATTTACTAAATCAACTTGTAAAATTTTATAATTTTTAACTTTCTTATTCTCAATTTTCACTACCGAGTTTTTTCCTTCCCTTTTTTCGTATCTCTTAATGAGGCTAGCGTTAATTTTTTTATTATTAAAAATAACTGCATCTATTCTTTCTTTTTTAATAAGTTTATTTATTTCTTCTACATATTTTTCTAAACTAAAATTATCAGTCTGACCTTTTTTATTAGTTAAATTACAAACATAAATAATTTTGGCTTTAGTTTCCCTTAAGGATTTAGGAATTCCACGTGCTAAAAAATTAGGCACAATAGATCCAAAATAATCCCCTGGACCAATAATAACTAAATCAGCTTCTTTTATTTTTTTAATTGCTTCTTTGTTAGCAAAAACTGAGGGCTGAAGAAATATTTCTTTTATTCCAATTTTCCTTATCTCTTCATTTTTATCAAGATTGTTTTCACCAACTATGATTTTATCATTATTTAATTTAATATGCATTCTCACATTACCATCAATAACTGGAATAACTTCTCCCTTAATGCGTAATATTTTGGCTGCTTCTTTAACACCACCAGAAAAACTTTTTTCCATTTTTTCTAAAGCCGATAAAAAGATATTACCAAAGCTATGCCCTTCTAAACCTCCATTCTCAAAACGATAGCTCATTAATTCTCGCAAAGTTTTTGATTCTTCACTCAAGGCCACTAAGCATTGACGAACATCTCCTGGAGGAAGAACACCTAATTCATCTCGTAGTCTGCCAGTTGATCCACCATCATCCGCCATTGAAACAATCGCTGATATATTAACTGGGTACTTCTTTAGCCCTGAGAGAAGAGTAAAGCTACCTGTTCCTCCCCCAATAGTTACGATATTATATTTCTTCATAATTTATAATTTTTCTAATAATAACTCTTAGACAAACCTTTTCTTATTATATTAGTATATCATACTTTAAATTAAAATAACTTAAATAACTAGATTATCAAAATAAACTTTAAAAATAGAATTAGCTCTCAATTTTATTTTTTAAGCATAAATAAAAGGCTTAGACTAAAATTTCAGTCTAAGCCTTTTCATCCCAGCTAGAATAGTATCTTCTTTCTAGCTAGAACTTTTCGGCAAATGGAGCATCGTATTTCTACGATTACGACGCCCCGCTGACTGCTAATACCTACCGGCGTTTTAACAGTCACTGAATCCTTGCAACTCTCACAATAGATTCTCTTTAAGAAAACCTTTCTCCAAAAGGTTTTCCATTTTTTTTGAAAAAATACCATGGAATTCCTCCTTCTTTTTGATAAATAAGAGATTTAGATTCAATCTCAGTCTGAGTCCCTCTTCTTTAAGTTTTCCTTAAATTTTTCGGTTTCTTTTTTATTTTTGTTTAATTCCCTTATTAAGAGGAAAAAAACTCCTATGGCTGAGACAATAAGGGTTTTATCAAAAAAGCTCATAATTTCTCCTTGCGGATAATCTCCGCTTTTTCATTATTACCACAAATACTTATAGCTTCTTACAAATATTTGCGGTAATAGCGATTAATTTATAGTTTTTATTGCTAAAATCAATTTTTTTTCATCAATCTTGAATTCCTTTTTCAAGTCAAATTCTTGATTTAGTTTATTTTGTTGTAAAAGTTCCGTATTAATTGCCAAAGTTTCTCTAGTAATTAAATCGTTAAATTTTTCAAAAACTTCAGACATTCCACTATAGCCTATTTCTATACGATCGTCAAGCTGATAGTCAACCTCTTTTCGCATTTGCTGAATATGACGAATAATTTCTCGCGCTTGTCCCTCTGTTTCTAATTCTTCTGTCATTTTAATATCCAACCCAACTATTTTATCTTTATTCCAAATAATATCTCCTTCGTTTTTAAAGCTATTCCCTACGCTCGTTTTAAAAACTATCTTTTTAACATTTAACTCTTCTTTCATAATATTCTCCATTTTTTCCCAGATTTTATCATTATACCAAGCTGATATTTTATAATTATTTGAAGAGAAATTTAGACATAACCGTGCTAACGGTTGTCTTACTTTTATTTTAGCTTGTGCCCGCAGTTGTAACCCTTCGCTAATTATCTCCCGTGTTTTTTTCATCTCTGTATTCAATTTTTCATTGATTAATTTTTCATTCGCTACCGGAAAATCAGCTAAATGCACCGATTCTTTGCCAGTTAAATTTCTATAGATTTCATCCGCTACAAACGGTGCAAACGGAGCCATTAATTTTGATAACACTGCTAAAACATAGTGTAAAGTTGTATACGCCTCATTTTTATCATTATCATTTTCACTTTTCCAAAATCTTTTTCGTGAACGACGGATATACCAATTGGAAAGATTATCCACAAAAGAAATAAATAGTCTAGTAGCTTGCATTACTTGATATTTTTCCATCTGTTCATTAATACCCCTAATTAACATTTGTAATTCAGAAACAATCCATTTATCCAATAAATTACTACCAATTTCAAATTTTGAACCTGGAATTTTAAATTTATCAATATTAGCATACATCACAAAAAAACTATAAGATTGCCAAAGCATCCTAAATGTCCCCCGAGAAATTTCACTCAAATCTTTTTCACTAAAATTTAAGTTATTAGCACTAACAATTGGCGATTGCAAAAGGTAAAAACGCAACGGATCAGCTCCATATTTTTCCACCATTTTCATTGGATCAGGATAATTTTGTAATTTTTTACTCATCTTTTTTCCATCTTCTGCTAAAACTATTCCATTTACAATCGCATTTTTAAAAGCTTGCTTATTAAAAATTCCACCGGCAATAGTGTGCAGATAATAAAACCAAGCTCTAGTTTGATCTATTCCTTCAGCAATAAAATCCGCCGGAAAAATATTCTCAAATTCTTCTTTATTTTCAAATGGGTAATGTTTTTGTGCATAAGGCATTGAACCACTATCAAACCAAGTATCTAAGACATCTGGAATTCTTTTCATTACGCCAGTTTGTTCTGAACTTATTGAATTGGCACATTTTTCGCACGGAAAAGTTATTTTATCAACAATATGCTTATGGATATCTACAACTTTATGCCTCAACTCTCTTAATTCTGCCTTTTGAATATAGGCGTTATTATTAATAATTTTTTTTATATTTTCCAAAAAATTTCCGCTAGCCAATGAAGCTTCTATGCTTAATAAAACATCACCATGAGAAACAATTAGAATTTTTTTGTCCCTATACTTAAAACTTATATCACGATAAAAATCATCAATTCTTTTTTTTACATCTGTCCAATTTTCACCATTTGGATATGATAAATCTTCCCCATTATTTCTACGTTTAATTATTTCCATGTCATATGGTTGACCATCTAAATCACCCACGCTTATCTCTCTTATCCTTTTATCTTTAATTACTTTAACGCCAATTTCCTTACCTACAATTTCAGCTGTTTCTTCGGTTCGCATAAAATCAGAACATATTATTATATCAATATTTATATCCTTTATTTTTTTAGCTACCTTACTAACATCCATTTTACCCTTGGTTGTTAAATGTATTTCTGACTTTATATTTGTATCATATATTTTTTTCGCATTAGATTCTGCTTCACCATGACGCATAATATAAAATTTGCCAAGATTAACTTCTTTTTCTAATTCTGCTACAGAGCCAAAAACCTTTCGTTTGCCGCATTTGTCGCATTCCCAAACTGGTATTACGCTAGCCCAAAAACGCTGACGAGAAATTGACCAATCACGCGCACCCTCCAACCATTTTCCAAAACGACCTTTTTTAATATGTTCTGGTGACCAATTAATATCTTCAGCATTTTTTAATAATTCTTTTTTAATTTTTGTTACCGCTACAAACCACGAGCTAGTTGCATAATTTATCAATGGAGTATCACAACGCCAACAATGTGGATAACTATGCTCGTATTTTTCCTTGTGAAATAATAAACCTTTACTAGCTAAATATTTAATCACTTCTACATCCGTAGCTTGCGGATTATCAATTGGTTTCACATTTAAACCACCAATAGCTTCCACGCTGTCATTGACTACACCATCCATCCCCACATGTTGCACAAAAGGAAGTTTTTTTTCTTTTCCTAGTTCCATATCGTCTTCACCAAAAGCTGGAGCAATATGAACAACGCCAGTGCCCTCTTCTGTTGTTACAAAATCTGCTCCGTAAATTTTCCAACCATTTTCTCTATTTTCCAACTTTTCATCGTCGGCATATAAATTCCACAACGGCTCATATTCTAGACCAATTAAATCAGAGCCTTTAAATTCTTTGATGATTTTGTAATTTATATAGCTAGATAAACTGTTAACAATATCAAAATCAGGATAATTATTTATTTCCATTTCAAAATAGTGTCCTTTGTTATTTTCTTTGATTAATTGGGCATTCAAATTTTTACCGAGCTGTTTAAAATCGTTTTCAGAAATACTATTTTCATCAGAATAGATAATTACTGGCTGATTAGCAATTTGAGAAGCTATTTTTTTATAGTCAATAGTAAGATCAAGATAACCAGATTCTTTCACCCATTGAGGATTTGTTGACACAAATTTTATCCCAGGATTTGGTGGGGCAATCATTGTTAATGACGATAATTGAATACTAGAATCATTTAAATATTTTAAAATTGTGCTAGCACCCAAAGAATGAGTTATAACATAAGCATTATTGAAATCATATTTTTTTAAATTTTCCAAATTATCTTTAAGAATAGGACTTGATGGATTGATATGATCAATAATAGTTACTTCATAACCAGCTTTCTCTAAATCTTTTTTTAGTTTTGGAAAATATTCTCGAGAGGCAAAAGCATGTTTGCCAGAAAGTAAAAATACTTTTTTATTTGTATTTGCTCCAAAAACTTCTCCCAATCTATTTTTAGCTAAAATAAACCCTTCTTTTTTACAGGAATTTTCGTTATCTTTTTCAATAAGCGTATAATCAATATCTTCTCCCACTGCTAACGCTACATTTCCTGGCAAAGTCCATGGAGTAGTCGTCCAAGCAAAAATATAAACACTATCTTTAGTTTTATATTTTCCACCTGACCATTCTTGATTGGGCTTTAGATGAAATTTAGCTATTACACTTAAATCTTTCACGTCTTTATATCCCTCGCTAACCTCTGATTGTGAAAGAGTGGTTTCGCAACGCGGACAAACATGCATTGAACGATAATCTTTGTAAATTAAATCCTTCTCCCATAGTTGTTTGAAAGCCCACCAAACACTTTCCATATAATCCAAATCCATTGTTCGATAAGCATTTTTCATATCCGCCCAACGACCAAGTCGCGGGATAATTTTTTCCCATTCACTGGCATATTCCAAGACTTTGCTTCTGCAAAGTTCATTAAATTTATCAACACCCAATTTTTCAATTTCTTTTTTAGTTTTACTGCCTAATTTTTTTTCTACAATATTTTCAATTGGTAAGCCATGACAATCCCAACCCCAACGACGTTCAACTCTTCGTCCTTTCATTGTCCAATATCTCGGTATAACATCTTTTAAAACTGTCCCGACAATATGTCCGTAATGTGGTAAGCCAGTAGCAAAAGGCGGTCCATCATAAAAATTATATTGCTTAACATTTTTACGATTTTCTATTGATTTTTCAAAAATTTTATTATTTTCCCAAAACTTTAAAACTTCCTCCTCCATTTCTGAATACTTTTTTCTTGAATCTACTTCCTTAAACATAATTTTAATTTTTTTAATTTTTATATATAACCCATTTATATTTATTCCAATAAATCCTTATTTTTATTAAAACAAATCTAGATCCGTTAATAAAAAACCTTAAACACAAAATGTTTAAGGACGAATAATCGTGGTACCACCTTAATTCTTCTGGCTAGCCAGAACTTAATGATAGCTGTTACGGGCTTACCCGATGAATTCTACTCTTCTTTATCAAATAAAGAATTTCTTTTCATAGCGTATTCTAAAAATAAGAATTAGAATTCAAGAGTTGATAACTCTTTCTACCGCCTTTAAAATTTTTAACTAAAATTCCAATCTAAAATTCCGTTCATCAATTCATATACCTCTTCAAAACCTACTTGCTCCATTACTTCCAAAGCGGCTTTAGATCGACTACCACTCCTGCAATAGATAAAATAAACTTTATTTCTATCTAATTTTTTTATTTTTTCTACAAAATCAGAATCATACAAATCAATATTCATTGCCTCACCAATATATCCCATAGCAAATTCTTGAGGTGTACGAACATCTATGATAGCAAAATTTTTATCTTGAGTTTTTTCAGCTAATAATTTTTCAGCTTCTTCTTTAGTAATTGATTTAAACATTTTTTCTATATTAAAATTTTAATATTTTTTACAAGTATCATTTTTCTATTTTAAACCTATTGCAGTAATAAAGTCAATATTACTTATATGCTGGCTTGATAATATTTATTTTAATTAAATACTTTTATAAATAGCCAACGTTTCTCGAGCACATTTTTCCCAATTAAATTTTTTTAATTGCTCACTGCCTAATTTTCTATATTTATCTTTCAACTCTTCATTTTGAGAAAAGTTCATCATTGCTTCTGTAATATCTTTTACGTTCCAAGGATCAACCAATAAAGCTGCTTCGCCAGCTACTTCTGGAATAGAAGAAACATTAGAAACAATAGCTGGAGTTTTAGTAGCAAAAGCCTCTAAAACCGTCATTCCAAATCCTTCATATAAGGATGGCATTATAAAAAAATCAGCATTTTTAAAGAGAGGCACTAATTCATCGCCAACTACATATCCCGTAAAAATAACATCTTTAGCAATTCCTATATTTTTAGCTATTTGTTTATATTCTGAAGCTAACCAACCGTTTTTTCCAGCTAAAACTAACTGGTACTCTTTTTCTTTGTTTTTCTTCAACCATTGATCTTGAAAATTTTTGAAAGCTTCAAAAAGTCTAGTAATATTTTTGATTGGCTCAATAGTACCTAAAAATAAAATGTATTTCTTGTTATGATTAACCCCATATTGGGCTAAAGTTTTTTCCCGACTAATTTTTGGTTCTTCAAAAAGACGTTTATCAAAACCACTATGAACTACTTGAATATCTTTTTCTGGATAATGAAATATTTCCGTTACATCTTTTTTGGTAGATTCTGAAACAGTAATTATTTTATTAGCTTTATTAACCATTAAACTGAGTGTGGCTTTCATTTTAGTTCTCCTAATCTTTGGAAATACTTCTGGCACTTTATAAATTGCTAAATCATGTACGGTAACAATTGTTTTTCCTCGATAACTAATTGGAATTCTACTCAAAGGAGAGGTAGTATGTATAACATCTAAATGCTCTTTAGCAAGAGTAGCTGATCCTAAAATTTCATTGTAAGCACCTGGTAAATATTTTTTGTAATCAGAAAAAGGATAAAATTTTATCTTAACATTTGGTTTAGTAAATTTTTTAACATCTTTTTCTCTTACCCTAAAATCAAAGAAAAGAACATATTCATTTTCTTGATCAATTTGTAAAAGGTAACGGATTAGCTGATAAGTGTAATGCCCAATACCAATTGCTTCACCTTTTTCGGGATTTAAAATTGTTCTAGCATCTATACCTATTTTCATAAAATTATTTTAGAACTTCACTATTTTTTTAATCTTGTTTTTCCATTCGTTCAGGAACTTCTACGCCAATCAGATTCAAAGTTTCTGCTAATACTATTTTAACAGCTTTAACTAGTTTTTGTCTAGCTAAAGAAAGTTCCTGATTATCTTTATCATTAACTTGACATTGAGCATAAAACGAATGAAACTTATCTGCCAATTTAGTAGCGTAATAAGGTAATTTATGCACCTCTAAATTATTAGCCAGCTCTTCTATTAATTCAGGAAATTTATTTAATTCTCTCATCAATTCTAATTCTTTCGGATGATTTAATAATGATAAATTTACTTTTTTAGATCCCAAGGAAGATTGTAAATCTAATTTATTTTTTCTTAGAATAGAACTAATTCTAGCATGAGCATATTGGACATAAAAAACTGGATTTTTTTGCGATTTTTCTTTTGCTAGTCCCAAGTCAAAATCCATATGAGTATTAGGTGAATACATTAAGAAAAAAAATCTCGTTACATCTTGACCGACTTCATTGATTAATTCATCAATATAAACCACATTACCAGCCCGCTTTGACATCCGAACCTCTTTTCCTTCTTTGACTAAACGAACCAATTGAACAATGATAAACTTTAGCTCTCCTAAAAAATCTAATGCACGAGCAGCTGATTGAAATCTAGCCATATAACCATGATGATCAGCTCCCCAAATTTCAATCAATTTATCAAAGCCTCTTTCTTTTTTACTAAGTAAATAGCCACAGTCTGAAGCAAAATAAGTTTTTTGCCCATTTTTCTTAATTAGCACTCTATCTTTATCGTCGCCAAATTTAGTAGTTCTTAACCAAGTAGCTCCTTCTTTTTGATAAATTAAATTTTTCTTTTGAAAAATATCCAAGGCTTTCTCAATATAATGTTCTTTTTGAATAGCTACTTCTGAAACCCAAGAATCAATTTTAATATTCATTTGCTCTTGAACAACTTTTTTAATTGTTTTTTCTAATATTTCTTGAGCTGATTTTTGTCCAATTGTTTTCGCCTCTTTTTCTAGAGAAAATTTTCTATGTAATTCATCAATATATTCACCTTGATAAACTGCTTTCTGATCCTTTAGTACACTATGTCCTAATTTTATAATCTGTTCTCCAGCATCATTAACATAGTATTCATTAGTTACTAAATAACCAGCTTTAGTTAATATCCTTCCAATAACATCACCATAAAAACCTCCTCTGCCATTACCAAGATGCAAGGGACCAGTAGGATTAGCCGAAATAAATTCATTATTAACTTTTTTTCCGATACCAATAGTGCTATCCCCAAATTTTTTATCTTGTATATAAATTTCTTCTAATTTAGTTTGAAGATATTTTTCTGCTAAATGAAAATTTATATAACCAGGAGCTACAGCTTCAACTTTTGCCAAAAATTTTTTTTCTCCTAGCAGTTGAATAATTTTGTGAGCTATTATTAACGGATTTTCTTTAAGTGATTTAGCCAAAATCATCGCTATATTAGTAGTATAATCTCCAAAAATAATATTCTTAGAGTATTCTATCTCAATTTCAGGTAACTTAAATTCAGCTTTTTTTTCTTTTTTAAGCTCTTGAACAGCTTTTTTTACCATTTTTTGAATTTCTTTTTTCATGTCGCCATAGTATCGCATTTAACTAATAAAATCAACTTAATCCATCTCTATTGATGAAAAAATAGCCTCTTTTACTATTCTCACTTTTAAATTATTTCAAACATCTCTTTACTGGCTTAAAACTTTGCCTATGGATTTCGCAGGGACCAAATTGCGAGAGTGCTTCCATATGAATTTTTGTCCCGTATCCCTTATGTTTATCAAACCGGTATTGAGGATATTTTTTATGAGCTTTTAACATTATTCTATCCCTAGTAACTTTAGCTATAATTGAAGCCGCCGAAATTGATTTCACAATTTTATCTCCACTAATAATCGCTTCCTGTTCTCTACTGAGATTAGGAATTTTTTTATTTCCATCAACCAAAATAATATTTCTAAAATTATCTTGAGATTTTTTCTTAATTAAAGGAATATTTTTTTCTAGACTGGTGATTGCTTCTTTCATAGCTAAGAACGAAGATTGTAAAATATTTATCCTATCAATAGTTTGATGATTACAAATACCAACACCAACATAAAAATTATCTTGAATAAAATCAAAAATTCTTTCTCGTTGCTGAGCAGAAAGTTTTTTTGAATCTCTTACCAAATCCCAATTTTTATCATTTTCTTCAATTAATTGAGAACTTTCTGAGGTTTCAATTAAGCCAGTTGTTCTTAACTGAGGGTTTTCTTGTTTACGTAAGGCAAGTGCGCACGCCACTACTGGACCAGCCAACGGGCCTCTTCCCGCTTCATCAATTCCAATGATTAGGTTCCAACCATCTTGCCATAATTTTTCTTCAATTTTCCAATCTGGTATTTGCATAAAGCTTGCATTATAATTAATTTAATTATATACTACTTTGAGAATTAGCTCTAGCTAATTTAATTTTAGTTTCTTAAAAATTAGAAAATGAAGGAGGAAATAATGATTTTTTTGGGAGATATGATTGCAACATTTTTTGCGATATTGTTGATACCTATTTTTCTAGTGGTAGTTGTAGTTTTTGCGATTAGAAAAATACTATTATTTTTACCGTGTCTATATATTAAATCCTTAATATTTTTTTACAAAAGAGGGAGAATTCTTTCTCGACCGACCAACCTTGGTCGGCGCTAGCGATAAAGAGTTGAGACAAAATTTTTGTCTCAACTCTTTTTTATTTTTTTCTGGAGAAACTGGATAAAATTACTAGGTATGCTATAATAAAAAAGCTTTAAATTATCCTAATTGGCAAAACTCATTGAGCAATCAGAGCTATGCAGTTAGATAAAAAACAATGAATTTATTTGTCTCTCATTTTTTATAATTTTAACCTTGTCTTTTTAAAGATTAGGTTTTTTATTTTCCAAAAATTATGCTTCAACAAAAATTTACTCATCTTCATGTCCATTCTCATTATTCTCTTTTAGATGGTTTAGCTAAAATTGATGATTTAATTAATCGAGCCAAAGAACTTGGAATGGACTCTTTAGCCCTAACAGACCACGGTGTAATGTATGGAGCTGTAGAATTTTATATCAAAGCTAAAGAAGCAGGCATAAAGCCAATTATTGGTTGTGAAATGTATTTAACAGCTGGTAGTCGGCATAGTAAAAATAATACTCAAGAAGATAAAACTCGTTATCATCTTACTCTTTTAGTTAGAAATGAAACTGGCTACAAAAATCTAATGAAATTGGTTTCTATCGCCCACCTAGAAGGTTTCTATTATAAACCAAGAATTGACAAAAAAATTCTAGCGAAATATGGAGAAGGTCTAATTGGAATGAGTGGTTGTATCCAAGGAGAAATTCCTCAAACAATTATTAATAAAGGCATCCCCCAAGCTACAGAAATTGCTCAATGGTATGAGAAAGTTTTTGGTCAAGGAAATTTTTATATGGAGCTCCAACATCATCCTAACTATGAAAAACAACAAATTGCTAATCAAGGCTTGTTAGAAATTTCTCAAAAAACTGGTATTCCGGTAGTCGCTACTGGAGATATTCATTACGCTAGACGAGAAGACGCTAAAACTCAAGACATTTTACTTTGTATTCAGATGAATCGTAAAGTGCATGAAGAAAATAGAATGAATCTCTTAAATTTTGATTTGTCTATGAAATCATCCGAAGAAATGATTGATAATTTCAAGGACACACCCGAAGCTATTGCTAATACTCAAGAAATTGTAGCTAAGTGCAATTATGATATATCTTTAGGAGAAACCCAATTACCATTTTTTGAAGTTCCTCAAGGTTTTGATGATAAAAGTTATTTACGTCATTTAACCGAAGAAGGTTTAAGAGAAAAATTTGGCGATAATATTACCGAAGAATATCGTCAACGCTTAGAATATGAGCTTTCTATTATTAACAAAATGGGCTATCCTTCTTACTTTTTAATCGTACAAGATTTTGTGAATTGGGCGAAAAAACAAGGAATTGTAGTTGGACCTGGTCGTGGCAGTGCGGCTGGAAGTTTAGTTTCTTATTTAATTGGAATTACTAATTTAGATCCTATTGAATATGATTTACTTTTTGAAAGATTTTTAAACCCAGAAAGAATTTCTATGCCCGATGTAGATATGGATTTTGCTGATGACCGAAGAGATGATGTTTTAGACTATGTACGAAAAAAATATGGCAATGATCATGTAGCCCAAATCATTACTTTCGGAACTATGGCAGCCAGAGCCGCTATTAGAGATGCGGGACGAGCGTTAGATATTCCTTACGCTTTTTGTGATAAAACTGCCAAACTAATTCCAATGTTTTCTACTATTCCAGAGGCTTTAGAAAATTCTAAGGATTTTAAAATGCTTTATGAAGGAGACCCAGTCGGAAAAAAACTTATTGATTCCGCTAAACGATTAGAGGGTGTGGTACGTCATGCTTCTATGCATGCTTGCGGAGTAGTAATAACTAAAAATCCAGTCGTAGAATACACGCCTATTCAAAAAATGACTGGCAAAGGCTCTGGGGTTGTAACTCAATATTCTTCTTCTACTAAATACAGTTTCATTGAAAAAATTGGTTTATTAAAAATGGATTTTTTAGGTCTAAAAAACTTAACTATTATTCAAAATACCTTACGAATTGTTAAAAGAACTAAAGGAAAAGATATTGATATTGAAAAAATACCTACTGATAATAAAAAAACTTTTGAGCTTTTACAACAGGCTAAAACCACTGGTGTTTTCCAGTTAGAAAGCTCAGGAATGAAAAGATATCTAAAACTTTTGCGTCCTAACGTTCTTGAGGATATTATCGCAATGGTGGCTTTATATCGTCCTGGACCAATGGACTGGATTCCAGATTTTATCGCTAGAAAACATGGAGAGAAAGAAATCCGTTATCTACATCCAAAGCTCAAACCAATTTTAGAAAAAACTTACGGTGTAGCTGTTTATCAAGAACAGGTCATGCAAATTGCCCAAGCCTTGGCTGGATTCTCCTTAGGAGAAGCTGATGTACTTAGAAAAGCTATGGGGAAAAAAGTTTTTGCTTTAATTAGAAAAGAAAAAATTAAATTTATTGATGGTTGTATCAAGCAAAAAATTGATAAAAAAGTAGCTGAAAAAGTTTTTGCTTACATTGAGCCTTTTGCTGGATATGGTTTCAATCGGTCTCACGCTGCTTGTTACGCCTTAATTGGATATCAAACAGCCTATCTAAAAGCCCACTTTCCATCTGAATTCATGGCTGCTTTATTAACCTCTGATCAAGATAATATTGACCGGGTAGCTATTGAAGTAGCTGAATGCCGAGAAATGGGAATTGAAGTTTTACCGCCTGATATCAATGAAAGTTTTGAAGAATTCTCAGTTATTATTGATCCTCAAACAAAAACTGAGAGAATCCGTTTTGGACTTAATGCTATAAAAAATGTTGGACATACAATTGCTCACGAAATAGTCAAAGAGAGAGAAACAAACGGCAAATTTACTAGTCTAACTAATTTTATAGAAAGAGTAGAACACAAAGATCTGAATAAAAAATCTGTAGAAGCCTTATCTAAAGTTGGCGCTTTAGAAAAATTTGCTGAAAGAAACGCAGTAGTTGCTTCTATTGACAATATATTAACTCACAGCAAAAACTTTCTGAAAATAAAAAATTCTAATCAAGTTAGTCTTTTTGGAGCTAGTGACATTAAATTCCCTGATATTAGTTTAGCTAAAACTCAAGCTTCCTCTAAAAAAGAACGTTTAGGTTGGGAAAAAGAATTACTAGGACTTTATATTAGTGACCATCCCATTAGAGAATACCAAGAATATTTTCAAAAAATAACTGTACCTATCAAGAATATTTCTGATCAACATATCAATCAAAATATTAGCATTGGAGGAATTATAGCTAAAATTAAAAAAATATACTTAAAAAACCAAAAAGAAATGCTTTTTGTAACTTTAGAAGATATGAATGCTAGTATAGAAATTTTAGTTTTTCCTAAAATTTTTGAAGCTACTGGTTCACTTTGGACTGAAGAAAGGATTATTGTTGCCAGTGGAAAAATATCTGACAAAGACGGAACCTACAAACTCTTAGCTGATAGTATTAAAATTATTACTCCACAGGAAATAAATGATTTTCAAAGAATTTTAGCCACTCAAAAAGCTAACGAAAATTCCTCTAATCAAATTGCCGACCAAACACTTAATAATTCTGCTTCTAAATTAATCATCTACCTACCAGAACATTTTCAAAAAGAAACTATTCAACAATTGTCTACTTTTTTTAGTCAATGTAAAACTGGTCAGATGAAAATCTATATCTCTATTGGCTCTGCCAAATTAGAAACTCCCTATTCTATTGAAAATAATCTTGAGCTAGAAAAAACTATTTTAAAAATAGCTCCTAATAGTAAGATTGAAATTAGCTAAATTGTAAAACTATTATCTTTTAACCTTATTCCAAACTTCTAATAATTTTTTTTCTAGTTTTATGATCTAGAATAGTCTTCGCTACTAAACCCCAGAATCTTTTAGAATGATTCATCTCTTTTAGGTGGCATAATTCGTGGACAACGATATAATCGCAAAGTTTTTCATTTAAAAATATTATTCTGTAATTAAAGTTTAAATTACCTTGAATTGAGCAACTACCCCATCTAGTTTTTTGATTTTTAATAGTAATCCGATTAAAAGAAAACTTATAAAAGGTATTAAAATAATTTATTTTTTTCTTAACCACCTCTAGAGCTAATTTTTTATATTTTTGATAATCTTCTTCATTAGATTTAGATATTAAGCTAACTGGTTTATCTTTTAATGACCTTAATATTTTTAAAACCCAATCGATTTTTTGATAAAGAAATTCTTCCGCTATTTGATTACTTAATCTCCATGGAATAACCACTAAAATTTCAGCATTATTATTAATAACTAATTTTAGATGTTTAGCTTTTTTGCTTTTTCTAATTTTATACTCTATTTTTTTATCTTTTAAAATTATTTCTTTTATCATAGTCAATTATTGCTTATTTTATATTCCATAAGCCGAAGTTATAGCTTTGATAAACCAAGGAATAACAAAAGCAAAGGCTACTAAGGGAAGAATAATAGTAGCAATAGTAATAAGCAAGGTCCAAAGAAAATATTTCCGCATTCTTTCAATAGATTTATAAATTTCCTCTAGCTTTCTATCTTGAGCTTCTAATTTTATTTCTAAGTCTTGTTCCATATTATTAAAGTTATTTTAGTTTTATAATAATTTTATTATATCAAGATTAAAAATAAAAAACCATCTTACTTTCGTAAGATGGTTTTTAAAAATAACTGAGACTATTTTTTTAAATTACAAAACGGCTTCTTTAGCTGCTTTAGCTAATCTAAATTTAGTTACAGTTTTAGCTGGAATACTAATTTTTTCTCCAGTAGCTGGATTAACACCCATTCTAGCTTTTCTATGGGCCTTAATTAATTTGCCAAATCCAGGAAGAATAAATTCTCCATTTTTTTTAACCTCTGAATACGCCATTTCAGCTAAAGTATCCATAAAGCTAGCTACTTCCTTTTTAGTGTAACCAGTTTTTTCCGCTAGAGCGGTTAGCATTTGTGCCTTTGTCATTTTTGCCATTACATTTTTATTTAAATAATTAACTCCCCTATTTATTTATATTATAAGGATTTTTAAAATGTTTACAAGCCCCCCTTTTAAAAAATTCTTTTCTCTGTCTGAAAACAAAGATTAAGCTAAGCTGATTTTTACTTTTTTATTAAGATTATCCGCGCCTAATTTTTTAAAATTTGACTAATTTCCAGCAAGTTATATAATATATTTACAATGAAATGAAACCTTGATACGAACTAACCAATCGTGGAGTTTCTGTGGTAAGCTGGCAAAACAGCTTAAAGAGTGCCTAAAGATTATAGGAATTCGGGTGGAACCTCCTGATTGTTCAGGACCCGAAATCAAATGATTTTTAGGCGTTTTATTTTTAAATAATTAAACTATTCAAAATTATGTCAAAACAGCTAGAGAAAAAACTCAACACATTAGAAATCCTTCGCCACTCCACTGCCCATATCTTAGCTTCAGCTATTTTAGAGATGTTTCCTGAAGCTCAATTCGCTATTGGTCCCGCTATTGAGAATGGTTTCTATTATGACTTTGATCTACCGAGAACCCTTATCCCTGAAGATTTGCCAATCCTAGAAGAAAAAATGAAAAAAATTATTCAAGCTAACTATCCTTTTGAATATGCAGAAATTTCCGTTCAAGAAGCTTTAAAAAAATTTGAAGACAGTAAACAACCCTATAAAATTCAACTCATTAAAAAACTTATTCAAAAAGGAGAAGCTAAGGTGTCTATTTATAAAACAGGAAAATTCATTGATCTTTGCAAAGGTCCTCATCTAGATTCTACAGGGGAAATAAAAACAGAAGCTTTTAAATTAACCAAAATTTCTGGTGCTTATTGGCAAGGTAATGAAAAAAATAAGATGCTTCAAAGAATTTATGGAACAGTTTTTAATTCTCAAAAAGAATTAAAAAAGCATCTCCAACTATTAGCAGAAGCCGAAAAAAGAGATCATCGTAAGCTAGGAAAAGAATTAGAATTTTTTATGATTTCAGAAGAAATTGGGAAAGGACTCCCTTTATGGCTTCCTAAAGGAGCTTTTATCCGTAAAAAATTAGAAGATTATATGTATGAGCTAGAAAGAAAGAATGGTTACGATTTTGTTTATACTCCAATGCTAACTCACGAAAATTTATACAAAAAATCTGGACATCTTTCTCATTACCGAGCAGATATGTACAATCCCATAGAGATAGAAGGAGAGAATTATTATTTAAAACCAATGAATTGTCCTCATCATCATATGATTTATAAAAATAAACCGATGAGTTATCGCAATTTACCTCTTCGTCTAGCTGATTTTAGTCCTTTACACCGTTTTGAAAGATCAGGTGTTCTTTCTGGTTTAATTAGAGCTAGAACTTTTTCTCAAAACGATGCTCATATCTATTGCTCTAAAGATCAAGTTAATAATGAGTTAGATAAAGTCCTTTCTCTTTTTCAAAAAGTTTATCAAGATTTTAAAATACAAGATTATTGGTTTCGTCTTTCTTTACCAGACATAGAAGATAAAGAAAAATATGGCGATATTAGCAATCAAAAGCTTTGGAAGCAGTCAACTGAATATGCTAGAACCGCTTTAGAAAATTCTGGTGAAAAATTTAAAGAAATAACTGGAGAGGCAGCTTTCTACGGACCAAAAATTGATGTTCAATTAAAAAATGTTCTCGGTAAAGAAGATACTCTTGCTACTATCCAAGTTGATTTATATTCTCCAGAAAGATTTGATATTGAGTTTATTAATTCAGAAGGGAAAAAAGAAAGACCAATTATTATCCATCGTTCTATTATGGGTTCTTTTGATCGTTTTTTTGCTTTCTTAGTTGAAAAATATGCCGGTGCATTTCCACTTTGGCTTTCACCTCAGCAAATAGCTATTATTCCAGTTAGTGAAAAATTTGAAGATTACGGAGAAACGCTAAAAAAAGATTTACTAGCAGCCGACATCCGAGTTAGTATTTTTAAACAAAATGATTCTCTCGGTAAAAAAATCAGGGAAGCCGAAAAACAAAAAATTCCTTATATGTTAATTATTGGAGAGAAAGAGAGAGAGAACAAAACAGTTACCCTAAGAAAAAGAAATGAAAAAAAACAAGAAAAATTATCTCTTTCAGAATTAATCCAAAAAATTCAACAAGAAATTAAAGAAAAAAAATAATTAAAAATTAAATTTAAAAAGGCTCTAGCGATTGCTATCGCTAGAGCCTGATTTTCCTAAAAAAACTACTTGAGATGCATATCGGCAATCAAATTATTGCCTTTTTCGTCAATAGAGATACAGCCATTTACTTCTTTTTTAAGTATCCCGTTTTCTAACATTTTTTTTACTATCTTTTCCTGCTCTTTAGCGCAAAACAACGATTGGATCTCATACGCTTGCAACTTCTCATTTTCTTCAAAAAAATAGAAATTTCGCCTTAAAATATCTTCCATTCCCTTTTCCATTATTTTTCTCCTTTTATTGATGTTTTTAA
>VAPM010030771.1_pt1 | contig 24012 bp, 23 predicted proteins | sample 3395091 | NCBI WGS metagenome assembly VAPM01 (sample SAMN08290445, study PRJNA428436) | hydrothermal vent metagenome | isolation source: Deep-sea hydrothermal vent chimney 3 | place: Pacific Ocean: Juan De Fuca Ridge
GCTGGCTTTTTGTTTTCAAATTTTCATTTCTTGAGTATTCGTTTTTTAGCACTGTTCATCACAATCTTCTTTTCAACAATAAAACGTCTAAAAATGTTATTGAAGAGTATTAACTTTTAGTTTTTGGTTTTATAATTACCCTCAATATGAAAACAAATGGAAATTTCACATGAAAATTAGAGCCTATGCAGCATCCAAACCCAAAGCAGCGTTACAACCTTTTGAGTATGATCCCGGTGAGTTACAACCCAATGATGTTGAAATTGATGTTCATTTCTGTGGCATTTGTCATAGTGATTTAAGCGTTATTGATAACGAATGGGGCGGCACACAATATCCCGTTGTTGCCGGACACGAAGTGGTTGGTACCATTGCGAAATTAGGTAGCCAAGTTAAACATTTACATACCGGCCAAATAGTCGGTCTTGGTTGGCATTCGGGCTATTGTGATGCCTGTGTTGAATGCGATGCGGGTGATCACAATTTTTGTTCCGATGCACAAGCAACTATCATTGGCCATCATGGTGGTTTTGCCGATCGTGTTTATGCTTCTGCAACTAGCGTGGTTGCTATTCCAGAGGGAATTGATTTGCAATCGGCTGGCCCATTATTTTGTGGTGGTATTACTGTGTTTAATCCTTTATTAGAATACAATGTTAAACCAAGTGATAAAGTTGCCGTGATTGGCATTGGTGGGCTCGGACACATGGCACTGCAGTTTTACAATGCTTGGGGCTGCGAAGTGACCGCTTTTACGTCGAGTGAAAATAAAAAACAGCAAGCACTTGAAATAGGGGCACACCATACACTCGATTCACGTAATCCAGAAGAAATTAAAGCTGCTGCTGGTCGTTTTGATTTTATAATATCAACTGTAAACGTCAAGCTTGACTGGAATCTTTATTTAAGCACATTAAATTCTCGCGGCAGATTACATTTTGTTGGCGCAACAATGGAACCACTCGATATTAATGTTTTTTCATTAATCGGTGGCCAGCACTCTGTTTCAGGTTCGCCCATTGGCAGTCCAGCAGCCATAACAACAATGTTAGAATTTGCCAATCGACATAATATCAAGCCAATCATCGAAAAATTTAAGTTTGAAAATATTAATGAAGCTATAGCAAAGTTACGCAGTGGTAATGCTCATTACCGAATTGTATTAAGTAAATAATATTAAAGAGAAAATAAGTGAATATAAATGAGCATGGTGTAGAAATAATACCCAGCAAACTATCACATACGATAATAAATGAGATTATTACTGAAGTTAATAATTTCACTGAAATACACCCGAGTTATGGCATTAGAAATGCAAATAAAAAATTAACGACAATAGATAAATTGTCTAATTCAAAAGATTTAATTGATTTAGCGCATTCAATTTTAGGCTCAAAACCAAAAATAGTTAGGGTTATATTTTTTGATAAAACACCAGTAAAAAATTGGGCCGTTACTTGGCATCAGGATAAAACAATAGCGGTAAATAAAAAACTTAAAATAATTGGCTGGGAACCCTGGACAATTAAGGATAACATTAATCATGTCCAACCACCGTTAGACGTATTGAATCAAATGTTAACCTTTCGACTGCACTTAGATGACTCAGATAAAAATAATGGTTGTTTAAAGGTAATACCCAAAAGCCATCATTTAGGGATATTGTCTCAAAAACAAGTAAATGAAATAACAACAAAGCAAGAACCGTATTTCTGTGAAGTAAAAGCGGGTGATTTAGTGATGATGAAACCACATATTCTACATTCATCCAGTAAATCTGTTAATCCTTGCCATCGGCGTATAATACACATCGAATACAGCAATTATAAACTTCCTGAAAATTTAACATGGGTAAACTAAAATATAACGATGTATCAGTTTCGCGAAGCTACAGCCAAAGATTTTACTGGAATATGCCAACTAATAAAAAGTAAAGAAGAATTGTTTTTAATTTACCCTAGTGGAACCTTTCCATTAACCACCGCCCAAGTAAAAAAAATAGCTAATCTCAGAAAAGCGTTAACGGTAATTGAAGATAAAAATAAAATCATTGGATTTGCTAATTTCTATAATTACGAAAAAGGAAAATCTGCGTTTATAGGCAATGTTGTAATTGATGAAAGTTACCGAGGCAAAGGCTTAGGGAAAAAACTAATGTCAAAAATGCTTGAAATTGCTGATAAAAAATATAAATTACCTGAAATAAACATTTCAGTATTTAATACCAATACTCCTGCGTTGTTACTGTATAATAATTTTGATTTTATTCCTTATGCCTGTGATATAAAAAAAGATCTTAGCGGCAATAAAATTGTATTATTACACATGAAAAAAATGATAGCCTAGCTTTAACCTGGACGCCCATCAATTCGAGTTTTAATTAAAATTGGAAAGTACACAATTAAAAATAACGTAAATGCGGCGATCCAAAATAATTGTGATAATAAAATAATAATCGAGTAATAATCTGGTATAAAAATCGGCAGGATAACCCTAAAAAATATGGTTGCGGCCAGAACAGCTAGAATCCAAAAAACAGAGCGCGGTGGTTCAAAAACATTTCGTCCGGTATGCCCCAAAGCCACTCGAGACATCATTCCCAACGTTAACAAAGCTATACCACCAACAGTAAAGGAATGAATTTCTAAATAAGGTGTAAAACCATAATAATGAATCATCAACTTTAGTGCAAAACCAAATACTATAAAACCATAAGCGAGATAAATACTCCATAACAAGGGTTTTTTCCATATACCTTTGGTATACCAACCCAACATTCGAATACTGTGAAGCATTAATAATACTCCCGCTAATAACATTAAGCTGTCTTGAGATAATTTGAATATATCGATCATTGCATAAGCAACAAAAAAAATAAGACTACTTACATCCAACCATTTAAAATTCTTGAGCTGAACAGTTTCATCAACACCTTTTTCAATAAAAAACGGAATAACACGTCGCGCCATGATAAAAATTAATAATAAAATTAAATACAAACCGCTATACAAACCAATGTAGATACCATTATTAATTATCTGCAATACGCCAAGATAATAAATGCTATTACTAAGCAATAAAAGCATTAGTACTATTACGATACTAAGTTGTTTATATTGCTTAACTTTTAATATTGGTTTTACAGCGAAATACAATAATAAAGCATAAAACGTTATATCAAACAAAGCTGTTATTTGTTGTGTAAAGACAGGAAAGGTGACTAATAAGCGTGCAATAATCCAAATTAAAAATAAAACCAATAAACCTTTTCCTTTAATCGTTGCAACTCCAGTCCAATTTTGAATTGCGGTTAAGACAAAACCAGCGATAACTGCAACACTATAACCAAAAATCATCTCATGAGCATGCCACACAAACGGTGAAATGGTATTGCCGGTGATGTTGCCTCCAAACGAATAAATCCATGTCCAGATAAGCATACTAAAAACTGCAAAACCTGCCGCACCGAGAAAAAAAGGTCTGAAAGCTAAATCCAAAAATGCATATTTAGAATTAATTGATGATTGCTTAACGGGTTCTTCAATTTGAGACATAAGCTATTATCAATCCTTTGTGGTATTTTTATTTGCTGTAAAATACAACCATAAAAATCCGGACACACCGGCAATTAACGATGCCAGTAAAACACCTGTCTTGGCCATTATTAGCTCATGCTGATTTTGCACAAACCCTAACTCGGCTACAAAAATCGACATGGTAAAGCCAATCCCACCCATCAAAGCAACGCCGATAATGTGTTTAAAATTAATATCCTTAGGCAATCGTGTTACGCCCATTTTTACAGCCAACCAGGAAAAACCCGCAATGCCGATTAACTTGCCAAGCACCAAGCCAGCAACAATACCGATAGTGACATTATGAGTCATGGTTCCACCAAACACCGAGCTATCAATAGGAACACCGGCATTAGCTAACGAAAAAATTGGAATAATTATATAAGCTGATGGCAAATGCATATTGTGCTCTAAAACTTGTGCCGGCGCTTGAACTAATTGCACACCATCACCTAAGGCGCGAACTCTAGCGCGTAACTCACCATTTTTAACGATGTTGGGTTCACGTTGAAACGTGTTTTTAATTTCTTCAACCATTTCATTAATATGACGTAAAAAACGTTTTGGATCATACTTGGGGCGTAATGGGATTGTAAAAGCCAGAAAAATTCCGGCAAGAGTCGCGTGAATTCCACTTAATAACATTGCTATCCAGAGAACAATTCCCAACAATATATACGGTAACGGTCGGCGTATCCCCCCTAAGTTTAATGCAATTAATAACAGCAACATAACTCCAACACCTGCAAGAGCAGTTAAATTTAAGGTATCAGTATAAAATAACGCAATAACGGTTACCGCACCTAAGTCATCAACGATAGCAAGTGCAACTAAAAATGTTAATAAACTTTTTGGAACACGCTTACCAAGTAACGCCAAGGCCCCTAATGCAAATGCAATATCAGTGGCCATAGGAATACCCCAGCCATTCAATCCATCACCACTAGGATTAATGCTGATATAGATTAAAACCGGAACAATCATGCCACCAAAAGCAGCAATGATAGGTAGCATCGCTTGCTTAGCATCAGCCAATTCACCGACCAAAATTTCGCGTTTGAGTTCTAAACCCACCACAAAAAAGAACATCGCCATTAAGCCATCATTAATCCAATGATGAATCGATTTGGATAATTGAAAACCGGGAAATCCAATGGTAAATACCGTTTCTAAAAAATGCTTATAAGCGCTACTCCACGGACTATTGGCGAGAAAAAGCGCGATAATCGCGCATAACATTAATAACACACCACTGGTTGTTTGTCGGTGGATAAATTCATCTAGTGGGCTTAATAGACTATCAAAGGCTTTTTCCCATGGAGCAATATGCTCTCCACCATTTACTTTTTTCATGTGTGTTCTCTAATGTTTAACATTATATAAAATGTTTTATGACTGATTAATAACAAACGGCAAAAACCGCTTAAACCATGTAAATCCTTAACCCGAACCCCCATAATCTGGTGCTATTATATCGGATTTCAATGCCAAAATTTAATAATCCATACTAAATTAGCTAGAATTTTTAATCATATTGCACCACTTAAAAGCACTCAAGTCTGATTCTTCGATACCGATACAATAACAATAATTACCGAATATTCTGATGAATAGCAAGATAATATCCTTAAAGACTAAAGCAACCTTAGGGCTTATATTTATAAGCATCTTTAGTGTTATCTGCTTAATGGCTATCTTCAAAACCATCGTTCACAAGGAAATTTCACTAATAGAACAAGAAGTCATTAAAAAAGAAGTTGCATCCATTATTGCCGGGGTTTCACAACACCTATCCTCGGTTGAGCGCCTAGTCAAAAACATGGCAGAATTAGGGAAACAATTACCCAAACAAAAAAAACTGTATCACGACATATTTCCTCGATTACTAGGCAAAAATGACATAAATTCACACATTGCAGGTGGTGGAATTTGGCCCGAGCCTTTTGAATTTAAAAAATCGGTTAAACGCCGCAGTTTTTTTTGGGGCAGAGAAGCAAATGGGCAATTAAAATATTACGATGATTACAATGACCCTAAGGGTAACGGCTACCGGCATGAAGAATGGTATGCTCCCGCTAAATACATAAATGAGGGTGGTACTTATTGGTCTCGCTCGTATATGGATCCCTTTTCCTACGAAGCCATGGTTACTGCAACAGTACCGTTTAAAAATAAAAAAGGTGTATTTTCTGGCGTTGCAACAGTTGATATTAAACTTAGCGGATTAAATAAATTATTTAAAAAACATACCACTTATACCAACGGCTATATTTTTGCATTAGATCGAAACAATGTTTTTTTATCGTTTCCTGACGATACTCGCATCAAACCTTATCTAATAAAAAACAATAAGCCTAGCGGTCAGTATTTCACGCTAAAAGAATTCATTTTAGAATATAAAGGTTTTTCAATTTATGCTGATCACATAAAAAACAAACGAATTGAATACTCAACAAAAACGTCTGAAGACAACTCAATAAAAAAACTCGCTAAAGTTATTGAACGTGAAAGCTATCAAGTTGATTACAATGAAGCGATGAGAATTGCCGTTGATATAAAATCAAAACACACCGCCAGTATATCGTATGGCTCATCACTATTATACATTGATTATGATCCTTTTCTTAAAACAGATGCTATAGCATCTATCCATTACCTGCCAAAATATCATTGGTTTGTCGCAATTATTACTCCGCGCTCTATCATGATGTCAAAAGTTGAAAATACAACTAAGAATATAATTTTTTGGATATTGTTAACCATGTTTATCATTTTTATTTTGGTCTACATTATTTTTAATAAAATAATAATGAACCCATTAAAAACTACCGGCCAAGCTTTAGAAAAAAATATAAATGCAGAAAGTCATGAGCCGTTACCCGTAACAACTAATGACGAAATAGGACAACTCGCTACTCTCTTTAATCAATATAGCATGATGATTGAAAAATCACGCAACGATGCGGATAAGGCTAATAATGCTAAATCAGAATTTTTATCGAGAATGAGCCATGAATTACGAACACCGTTAAACGCAATTATTGGGTTCTCACAATTACTCGTAATGGAAGATGATTTAGACAAAGAGCATAAAGATAGTGTTAATGAAATTAACAAAGCGGGCAACCATCTTTTATTTTTAGTTAATGATTTAATTGATATATCTCGCATTGAAAATGATGTTGATTTTCTAAACATTCAAGCAAACAACCTTAGTACTTTATTACAAGACTCAATTAGTTTGATTAAACCAATTCAAGCTAAACATGGTATATCAATTGAGGTTGATATCAAAAATTCTGAAAACCTTTCAGTTATTGTTGATAGCACTGCAATCAAACAAGTTTTTATCAATATAATAACCAACGCGATTAAATATAATAAAGAAAATGGCACAATAAAAATATCATGCAAAAATGATAATTCCAATGCACAAATAGATATTACAGATAGTGGCATTGGCATATCTCAAGACAAACTTGATGCGATATTTGAACCCTTTAACCGTCTTGGTAAAGAATATACCAATATTGAAGGTACTGGAATTGGATTATATGTTACCAAGAAATTACTCTATGAAATGCAAGGTTCAATATCAGCAAGCAGCGAGTTAAATGTCGGCAGTACTTTTACCATTAAAATACCACTGTCGGTTATTGATGTACAATATGATTCCCAAGAAACCGTCAATAACAATGCTGTTGACTTACAAAAAAATGACACCATAAAAATCCTTATCGTCGAAGATATCTTATCAAATCAAAAAATGTTGCAACTCCAAATTAAAAAATTTGGTTATGACTCTGACATAGCAGCCAACGGTAAAATTGCACTAGAACTAATCAATAACAATAAATACGACCTTATTCTAAGCGATTGCACGATGCCGGTAATGGATGGTTATCAATTAACACGGTTAATACGTGAACATAAAGATCCAATTATTTCAAGTATACCAATCATTGCAATTTCGGCTAATGCAATGGTCGATATCGAACAAAAATGCTTAGCCAGTGGTATGGATTCCTATGTTTCGAAACCAATAGACATTACGTTACTAAAAGAAAAAATAGAAGAACAATTATTGAAACACCTTAATGCAAATTAGAATCAGTAATATATCTGAAATTATCACAAAGATAGGGCTTTATAACAGTATCTAATGTTATAATGAGGACCATTACTTTTTCAAAAAAAATTGACTTTACCGTGACTAAAAATACCTTCTCGACATTACCACTAACTCCAGAGTTTTTAGCCAATATAAACTCTCTCGACTATAAAACCATGACCGCAATTCAAGCACAAAGTTTGCCGGTGATTATCGATGGAAAAGATTTATTGGCTCAAGCTAAAACAGGTAGCGGCAAAACAGCGGCATTTGCTATTGGTTTATTACATAAACTTGAAACAAAAAATTACTCGACGCAGGCATTGGTATTATGCCCAACTCGCGAATTAGCTGAGCAAGTCAGTAACGAAATTCGTCGACTCGCTCGCGCCATTGCAAATACAAAAATATTAACCTTATGTGGTGGCACGCCACTTGGTCCACAGCTAGCATCACTCGAACATCAACCCCATATTGTTGTTGGGACACCGGGTCGAATTTTAAAGCATTTAGAGAAGGCATCATTACAACTGGATAACTTAAAAACCTTGGTGCTAGATGAAGCAGATCGCATGCTCGACATGGGTTTTCATGATGACATCATGCGAATTATTAAACTGATGCCGTATAAGCGACAAACATTATTATTTTCAGCTACCTACCCTGATGAAATCAAAGAAATTAGTACTGCTATCCAACAATCACCGGTTGATATACGAGTTGCAGCGCTGCATGATGATAAAAAGATTAAACAAATATTTTATGAAATTCAAAATGATACTCGCAGCACAACATTAATATCCTTAATACAACATTTTAAGCCTGAATCGACCGTGGTCTTTTGTAATCGAAAAATCCAGTGTCAGGAACTTGCCGATGACTTATGGCAACAGGGATACCATGCCCTCGCCTTACACGGTGATTTAGAGCAAAAAGAGCGCAACCAAGTATTAGTGCAATTTTCAAATAAAAGTAGCTCTATTTTAATTGCAACTGATGTTGCTTCTCGTGGCTTGGATATTAAAGATCTTGAAGCTGTTATCAATTTTGAGTTATCACCGGATCCAGAAATTTACGTCCATCGAATTGGCCGCACCGGACGCGCCAATAAAGACGGCTTGGCACTGAGTTTATTTATGCCTTCCGAGGCAAAAAAAGTTACTGCTATTGAAGAATATATAAAAAGCCCTGTCCGTATTGATAATATCACCAGCTTAAAACCACGCGAACATTTTAAACTTGTACCAATAATGGCCACCTTATGTATTAACGGTGGCCGCAAAGACAAGGTACGAGCCGGTGATATTTTAGGAGCATTAACAGCAAACAAAATAATACCCGCAAAACAAATTGGAAAAATTGATATATTCGACCATCTGGCTTTTGTCGCGATTGAGCGCCCAAGCGCTAAACAAGCTTTAAAAATATTAAGCGAAGGAAAAATAAAAGGACGTAAATTCCGAACCCGAAAATTACGCTAAACTCAAAACCCAACTGCATGATACAAAATCACAATCAAGCCGATGTTATTATAATTGGTGCCAGTGCATCAGGATTAATGTGCGCAATTGAAGCAGGCAAACGAAATCGCTCTGTAATGATTTTAGATCACAGTAATAAAGCTGGTAAGAAGATTCTCATGTCTGGTGGCGGTCGTTGTAATTTTACCAACTATGATGTCAGTGCTGAAAATTATATTTCACACAACGCCCACTTTTGTAAATCAGCATTAAGTCGATATACGCAATGGGATTTTATCACTCTAGTCGAAAAATATAAAATCCCATACCATGAACGAGAGCACGGTCAATTATTTTGCGATAAGAGTTCAAAAGACATTCTCAATTTATTACTAAATGAATGTGAAAAGATTAAAGCTACTATCAAATTAAATACCAATATTGTTAAAGTAATTAAAGAATCAAACAATCACTTTATCATCGAAACTGATACTGAAAAATTTCATTGTCAATCACTTGTAATTGCTAGCGGTGGTTTATCTATTCCAACTATGGGAGCTAGTCCTTTTGGTTATAAAATTGCGGAACAATTTGATATCAAAGTATGGCCCGTTACAGCAGGTCTAGTTCCCTTTACGTTGCACTCCATAGATAAAGAACGTTTTGCTCCCTTGTCTGGTATCGCAATCGACAGTATTGTAAATACGAATAAACAAAGTTTTCGTGAAAACATACTTTTCACTCATAGAGGTTTAAGTGGTCCAGCCATCTTACAAATTTCATCTTACTGGTCACCTGGTGAGCCAATATCTATCAACTTATTACCTGATATTAATTTACTTGAGACATTAAAAAACACACAACAACAAACTCCGCAGATAAAAGTAAAAACATTGCTGTCTCAATATTTACCAAAACGTTTAATTGAAGCACTCCTAACAGACGACATCATAAATAGTACACTACAGACAAACTCACACGACCAATTCGAAAAAATAACAACGAGCATACATCATTGGGATATCAAACCAAATGGAACTGAGGGATACAGAACGGCAGAAGTATCTAAAGGAGGTGTCGATTGTGATGCATTATCATCGAAAACAATGCAAAGCCTACAGGTGCCTGGACTTTATTTTATTGGAGAAGTAGTTGATGTGACAGGCTGGCTTGGTGGTTACAATTTCCAATGGGCCTGGTCTTCTGGCTGGTGTGCAGGACAATTCGTATAAAGTGATTAAGGTCAATTATTATTTTTCAATTGAGATTTAATTTGCTTACTTTCTTTATTAAACCGAAAATCACATTTAACATTACTATTTTCGAGTAAGTAGTAAAGGAGCTGCAATAAGCATGCTCAATCTAGCCTGCAATTCCAAAGTAAAACAGTATTGTAATGACCATAATGGCTGCCAGATTCAAACGAAATCCTGCTCGTATCATATTTTGTTGCGTGACATAGCCACTATCAAACACCAGAGCATTAGGTGGTGTGGCGACGGGTAACATAAATGCCATGGAAGTGGCTATCGCAACTGGCACAACCAAACTATCTGCTTCCAGACCCAGCTGCAATGCAACACCAATAAGGATGGGAGCGAGTTTTGCAGTTACCGCGGTATTTGAAATTAACTCGGTGATGAATACGCCGATAGTGACCAATAACATCAGTAACATGAATAAAGGTAACTCGCCAACTCTCGAAGTTAACAAACCAGCTAACCAGTTTGCTGCTCCAGACTCGGTTAAACCATGGCCCAAGCTTAAACCGCCACCAAGTAAAATTAACACTCCCCAGTGAATTCCTTTTTCAAGAACTTTCCATTTAACACTACGAGTCAAGATCAACAAGGCAACTGCAAAACTTGCTACAGCTGCCGAGTTGAACAAGGACGCTGGTAATACTAAGTATTCACCCAGTACCGGCCCGAACAACCATAACATCAATGTGATGCCAATGACCATCATTGTTAGTTTGCCATTGCTTGACAGTGGAACATCATCACCCAAGTTTATATTAATCTGTTTTTGTTCTGGATGGTAAGTCCACCACAGGATTGGGATTGCAACAATAAGCATCGTGATACTGATTGGCAAACCATAGGATATCCATTTTAAAAAGCTAATATCAAGTAAACCTGCAGCAATAGCATTAGGTGGTGAGCCTATTAATGTAGCCACGCCACCAATACTCGCACCATATGCAACGCCTAATAACAAAACCCGCGAGAGGTTGGTATTAACCTGATTATGATTAACAATACCCAGTACTACCGGCAAAAATAAAGCCGTGGTAGCGGTATTGGATATCAACATTGAGAGCAATGCCGAACTTAGCATGAAAGCAATAAATAGTTTGAAAGTATTAGTACCTGCCATAGATAAGATACGATGTGCAAGCCAACGATCAATGCCATTGGCTTCAACCGAAACAGCTAAAGCATAACCACCTAACACCAGAAATAATACCGGGTTGCCGAAAGCAATGAATGCATTTTTGGCTTCAAAGACACCTACTGCACTCATTCCAACAGGAATCAACAATGCAGTAACGGCTAGTGGCAGTGCCTCGCTGATCCATAATACTGCAGCAAATACCGTGACCGCCAATGCACCAGCGATTAACGATCCTTGAGCCAGCGTTAAGTAATACATACTTACTGCAAGTAATGATGCCAGTATCAGGTAAAGGCTGATTCTGAAAAAAGAACAATAAGCCAATAAAAAAATTTTCAAGTTAGCCATTGATGATTGAAATCCCAAGTAACATAGGCGTTAATATTGCCGCAGCCACATTTGTAGCTAAATAACGGGGGACTGTAGCAATTTTTGATGCGTATTTAATTGCACCAAAAAGTGAGAACAATGAAAATGACATTGGAATTAAAGCGATTAAGCTCAGAATCGGGATATAGTCTTTACTAATAAAAAGTAAAACTAAAAAATAAGCTAATATTGTAAATATAGCATAAACCAAATTGCTTTTATTTAGACCAAAAACAATTGGAAAAGTCCTTCGACCTACACTGGCATCTGCTTGTATATCAGGATATTGATTTAACAACAGAAGATTATTAATCAGAAAAAAAGGTACAAGTGATACCAGCCAAGGTAACAAAGAATATTCTCCCGTTAATATTACATGAGTGCCGACTACCATTAGAATGCCGAATCCTGCACCCGGTGCAATTAGGCATAAAAAAGGATAACGGTTAAGCCATTGTGTATAGGTAATTATTAGTACTATACCAATTACGCCGATAGGTATAATTAAAAATCCACGCTCCAGTACAAGATAGATACCAATGATGATTGTCACTATCAACGATACCAGACCAATAATTAATATCAGATTTGCCATTTCAGGTCTGGAAGGTAATGCACCGCTACCACCACTAAATGCCGTTTTTTTGGTTTTCAAATCCAAACCGCTTTTAAAGTCAAAGTATTCGTTAAGTGTGTTAACGCTTATATGCGCTGCGATCGCTCCAATCAAAACAAGAGAAACCAGAAAGAAATTTATAGACGATTGACTTAAGATTGATGTACTTATACCCAAGAAAATACAAACAGGTGTTAAAATAAGAAATGACGGACGGAAAGTTTGAAATACCGATTTCAAATTCATAATATTCTCAGTTGATAATATTAGGTCTCTTTCGAGAGTATTACATTGATATTGATAACGGTCAATATCTTGCTAATTAATTTTCTGTTTCAGATAATTTTTTTAAAAGAAAACGTATAGTAAAACGTTGTGAAAACATTTTAGCTAAAGGTAATAAAACAAACCTAACATAAAACAAGACATTAAAATAAAAAAACTAAGCTACACATTAGCAATGTAACTATAATTTAGAATTGATTTTATATTATTATTTATAAAACGACAAACTCTAATAATAGAATAATTGTTACATAATAATTAATTAACAAAAATGACAAGTTTCCAGTATCTATTCAGAAAACAACCGAAGTAACATTAGGTGGCGTGGACTGCAACGAGCTTTCTTCAAAAACCATGCAATTTAACTTACAAACAAACTTATACTTTATTGGCGAGGTTGTGGATGTCAGTGGCTGGCTTGGAGCTTATAATTTTCAATGGACTTGGTCATCAAGTTGGTGTGTTGGGCAATATGTTTAGATTTAATTCTCAAATTTGCTATTATTAGATATAAATACTATAGCCATGCGTTAAGGAGAAAAACGTGATTACTTATTTTTATTGGATATTTTTATTTGCCATTATTGTTTCAATATTATTTTTTATGGGTTATAAACTGGAACAATGGAAATATTCACTTATTGCAGCAGCCGTTGTTTTTGTTATTGGTTGGACAGCCTATTATTTTCACTTCCAACAAATTTTTGTTAAAAAATATGGTGGTGTCATGTCACTGACAGTGCCAGCCGGGCAACGCCACATTGGCGCAACGTGGAAAGATGAAAACTTGTGGATAGAAAATTACGATCCAAAAACCAATACCTGTTTTTTTAATGAATATTCCAAAGGTAATATGCTACAAGGAAAAGTTGTCATACAAAATTGCAACCCACTTATGCCGCAAAATTAAACCTTAGATATATCCAAGTTTGGAAAAGGGCTGCTTAAAATCGTATTATCGTTATTATCGAATGTGCATGAGTCCGGAATATAACCCGCGACTGCTTGGCCAAACATCGGGTTAAATACTGTTTTATTAACAACCTATGACACATCAACAGCCTTTGTATCGTATAATGACGGTTACATTAAGACAATTTGGTAAACTCATGAAACTTTTAGTACGTAATCTTGCCCGTAGCACCACAGAAGCTGAGCTAAAAACACTGTTTGAAGTGCATGGCAAAGTGCAATCTTGTACACTTGTTATGGATAAAACAACCGGCGCATCCAAGGGTTTTGGTTTTGTTGAAATGCCAAAAACCGGTGATGCAAAAGCAGCAGTGAAAATGCTAAATGGCCAGTCTATTGCCGGCAATAAAATACGCGTCAAAAAAGCCGAGCCAAAACCAAATGACTAACAGCTCTAAGCAAGATCCATTGCACGGTATTACCCTAAAAATGATAATCACTGAATTAGAACAAAAACTGGGTTGGCAAGAATTGGGGCAACAAATTAATATTAAATGTTTTACTAATGATCCGAGTGTTTCATCAAGCCTCAAATTTTTACGCAAAACACCGTGGGCACGCTCAAAAGTTGAAGCACTTTATTTAAAGCTGATTGCTTAATCAGCACTATTTTCTGATTTTTTTCGCTTATACTCATTATAGTTATCATTATTTCGTTCAATACAGTCATTAACCTCAGACTGTGGTAATTGATAGCATTGCTGTTTGGCTCGACCATTAACCATATTATAAAGCTGCTGGTTACTGCATGCAGGTAAACCCAGTATTATTGACAGAATAATTATATTTTTCATGCTGTATCTTGACCATAATGATTGAAGAAATAAACAAAATAATTCTCACTAGTATAAGCTAAATTACTATCGACAATGCCCGTTGTTACAATTATAAACAATTTTTCTTTGGTACTGCTTATTCCAGGTTTGCTCGCCATAATATTAAGCCTAGTATTATTTACCCGTCACTATAATCAACCGGCCAATCGTTATCTGGCAATATTCGTATTATCCATCGGCCTTACTGTAATCCATCAATTTTTAATCGACAGTAACTATATTCGTTATGTTACCAATTTAATTGGCTCTATATTGGCACTTGAATTTATTTTTCCACCCAGCTTGTATTTGTATATTTTTTATATAACACAAGCACCTAAAACACCCCACCAAATATATAAACATTTTATTCCCGCTGCAATTGCAGCTTTAATGCTAGTGCCTTTTTATATTCTCGAATTCAATATCAAATTAGAAATATTACAAAACAACTTTAGCGCCCATTTGTTACCTGAACCATTCCACAGTATTTTTCCATTTTTTGTGATAGGCAGTGGCATTCAATTTGTGATTTATTTTTTCTTATATTTTAAGTTACTACGCAGCCATTCTAAAAATATATCACTAAATTGGCTTCGATATTTTTTAATTTTCATGTTGTTATTTTGGGTTGTAATGCTTCTTCTTTCACAAATTTACCCATCATTAATTCACGATCAATGGCTTTATTTATTTAGCGCTATTGCTGTTATTTACATCGCTGTAATGGGTATTTTGCAAGCAAATAATGGTGCAGATTAAAATTAAAAATAATCAGTCTTGACAACTGATCAAATCGAAAGTTCAATATTTTTTATAAGTAAATTAATACTTAACAGTATTTTTTAGCATTACTTGAAAATTTTAAATGTTAAATGTAATAATACAATCTGGGATTAGGGATAAACATGGATGGGGATATAAATGGATTGGGATAATTTAAGATTTTTTTTAGCCGTTGCACGTAAAGGATCAATTCGCGCAGCATCACAAGATTTAGCTGTAAATCATTCAACCGTTACTCGACGGCTTTCAGCGTTTGAAAAAAAATTAGGCGTACGATTATTTGAACGTTTAAGCAGTGGTTATCTATTAACCTCAGTCGGCGAAGAAATGTTAAAGTCGGTACAAAAGGTGGAAGAAGAAGTTATAAAAATAGATCGTCAAGTAATTGGCCGTGATTCACAATTGCACGGCTCTTTACGAGTCACGATGCCACCGGTTTTAGCCACACATTTATTAATGCCGGATATCTCCAGTTTTACCAAGCTCTATCCCAGCATTAATTTAGAATTGGTATTTTCAAATGAAGATTTGAATTTAAAAAAACGTGAAGCGGATGTTGCAATTCGATTAACAACCAACCCACCGGATTATCTTGTTGGACGAGAAATATTACAACCTGCCAAGGGTGTTTATGCCTCACATCAATATTTGGCAAATAAAAACTTGGATCAGCTGGATGAATTGCAATGGATTAGTTGGGACGAACAATCTTCAAAATACAATTGGAATAAACAGAGCAAATACGCACTAGCTCAAACAGCACATATTGCAGATGATTTACTGGCCCAATTGGAGGCTGTAAAATCGGGAATGGGTATTGCTATGTTACCTTGTTTTATGGCCGATAACGTTCCAAACCTAGTTCGTTTAGAGCTTTTATCTATGGACTGCGGTGCAATTTGGATATTAACCCACGAAGATTTACGTGCTACCGCGCGTGTCAGAGTATTTATTGATTTCATAACCAAAGCTGTTGATCAACACGTCGACCTAGTGGAAGGTCGTTGTTATCAAGCATCACCTGATTTTGTATCGTCAGTTGCTTAAAATATCGAATTAAAACTCACGATAAATTAGAGAGGCTCTAATACTCTTTACAATTTAATTTTTAGTTTGTAATAGCAAATTGTGATAACCTCAATTTATTATGCAAGCAATTATATCAATTAATAATTTATCAAAAACATATGCCGGTGGTTTTCAAGCGCTTAAAAATATCAATTTAGATATTTACCCCGGCGAAATTGTCGCATTACTCGGCCCTAATGGTGCAGGAAAAACCACCTTAATATCGAGCATTTGTGGCATTGTTAATCCCAGCGCAGGTTCAGTCAAAGTATCAGGCTTTGATATTGTGGGCGAATTTCGAAAAACACGTGCAATAATCGGTCTGGTTCCTCAAGAACTAACACTGGCAGCTTTTGATACGGTGTGGGACACAGTTTCATTTAGTCGTGGTTTGTTTGGCAAAAAATCCGATGACGATTATCTTGAGGAATTACTTAAAGATTTATCATTATGGGATAAAAAACACAGCACCTTGCTGACATTATCTGGTGGCATGAAACGTCGGGTCTTAATTGCTAAAGCCTTATCACACCAACCCAAAATTTTATTTCTGGATGAACCTACCGCAGGCGTTGACGTTGCCTTGCGTAAAGACATGTGGGGCATCGTTGAAAAATTACGCCAATCGGGTGTTACTATTATTTTAACAACGCATTATATCGAAGAAGCTGAAGAAATTGCGGATCGCGTTGGTATCATTAACAATGGTGAATTATTGCTAATTGAAGATAAAAATATCTTAATGCAAAAGCTCGGTAAACGACAATTAAGTATTGAGCTTGATGAAGCCATTAACACACTGCCCCCAATTTTATCTCATTGGGATTTAGTCTTATCAACTGATGGCCGTACATTGACATACACCTACGATTCAAATAAAGCACAATCCAAAATTGCAGATTTATTTCGCGCATTAAGTGATAACGGTATATTATTAAAAGACATTAATACTTCACAAAGCTCATTAGAAGACATTTTTATCAATTTAGTTAACAATAAATAATAAACACCATGAATTTCTATGCCATTAAAGTCATTTACAAATATGAAATGCTTCGTACTTGGAATACAATATTACAGAGCATTGCTTCACCAGTGATATCCACCATACTTTATTTTGTTGTTTTTGGTTCGGCCATTGGTTCTAAAATCGAACAAGTTGAGGGCGTAGAATATGGCCTGTTTATCGTTCCCGGATTGATGATGTTGGCATTATTAACCCAAAGTATATCCAATGCTTCATTTGGTATTTTTTTCCCAAAATTTACCGGAACAATATATGAAATCATGTCAGCACCAATATCCTTTGTTGAAATTCTACTCGGTTATGTCGGTGCGGCTGCTAGCAAATCATTTATAATTGGCTTAATAATATTAGCCACTGCCGGGTTTTTTGTACCACTTGAAATAGCACATCCAATTTGGATGTTATCGTTTTTAATTCTTACTTGTATTTCATTTAGTCTTTTTGGCTTTATTATTGGTTTATGGGCTGATAATTTTGAAAAACTGCAATTAATTCCACTGCTCATTATCACTCCTTTGGTTTTCTTAGGCGGCAGTTTTTATACTATCGATATGCTGCCACCCGCTTGGCAGACTGTCTCAATGTTAAACCCAGTGGTCTATTTAATTAGCGGTTTTCGTTGGAGTTTTTTTGAGGTATCCGATGTTAGTGTTGAGCTTAGCCTGCTAATGATTATTGTTTTTCTTACTATTTGTTTACTAATAGTATGGTGGATGTTTAAAACCGGCTATCGATTAAAACAATAATACTTTTTTAAAAAGAATTAACCTTAAATTTTTCTACTAAATAATCAATCAACACCCGCATACGCTGTGGCAAATGACGCTGTTGTTGATACATAGCATAAATCCCCGCTGACGATAATTCATATTCGTTTAAAATAGGAATTAATAAACCTTGTTCGATTGCAGAGGCTGCAATAAATTTAGGTGTCAGCAATATACCAAGCCCATCAATTGCTGCGTTTAATAATACATCACCATTATTTGCACGTAGTCGGTAATTCATTCTGATTGGCGTTTTTATATTATTAAATTTCCAACTAGCAGAATGTGCATAACTATAACTAAAGCTAGCATGTTGCTCGAGTTCATTTGGTGATTTTGGCTCACCAAATTTTTTTAAATAATCGGGGGCGGCACAAATAATAAGATGCGAGGTTGCCAGTTTTCGTCCAACTAAACTTGAATCAACCAAATCACCAATTCGAATCGCCAAATCAACTTGCTCTTCCATAAAATTGACGATGCGATCGTTAAGTTCCAATTCAATCTTAATCTGTGGATGTAACTCTAAAAAGTTATTAATAATCGGCGATAAGTGTAAAATACCAAAACTCAACGGGGCTGCAATTCGAATACTACCACTCAAAGCGACATCAACCGTTGATAAATTTTGTTCGGTTTCTTCTAAATCGGCCAAAATTAGTTGGCAGCGATCAAAATATTCTCGCCCAGACTCTGTCAGATTAATGCGCCGGGTGGTGCGCGTTAATAGCTGGATGCCTAGACGGGTCTCAAGATCGGACAGCCGACGACTAACAGCCGATTTTGCAACATTCAGACGCTCAGCCGCTAGACTAAAGCTTCCAGCCTTAACGATGCCAATAAATGTTTGTATTTCTTCAAATCGATCCATTGTTCTTAATCCGAGAACAGTAATTTCTTTATTATGCTCTTTATTCATTAAAAATCAACGGTAAACTGTCACTATTCAAGATTCAAATCAGATACTAGGAGAATCGAGGTGACTACAACCAATAACAAGCAATACGATCAATGGCACTGGGCTTCAATTGCTATCCATTGGACCTCCGTCATCGTTGTCGTGGGGTTATTTGTGCTTGGCCTATGGATGGTTGAATTAAATTATTACAGCGACTGGTATCGCACCGCTCCCGATTTACACAAAAGTTTTGGGGTTTCGTTATTTGTTTTAACCCTGTTTCGAATTGTATGGCTAAAACTAAAACCGGCACCCAGTCCTATTGATGGGCTTACTAACCGAGAGCAAAAACTTGCACGTCTAGCTCATAAGACCCTGTACTTCTTACTGTTTAGCGTGATGATTTTTGGTTATTTAATTTCAACCGCCGATGGCCGAGCCATCGAAATATTTAATTTATTTCCATTACCTGCGGTTATTTTTGATATTGATAAACAAGAAGATATTGCGGGCATCATCCATCTGTGGCTTGCAGTTATACTAATAAGCTTAGTGGCGTTACACGCCGCAGCAGCCCTAAAACACCATTTTATTAACAAAGACCAAACATTAAAACGCATGTTAGGTCTCTAAATTAACTACTCATCAAGGAGAAATCATGAAAAAAATTAGTTTCATTTCCGCAGCTTTATTATTAAGCAGTATGTTTATAAATTCTGTGCACGCTGCAGAATACGACATTGACGTAAAAGGCGCGCACGCATTCATACAATTCAAGATAAAGCATTTGGGTTACAGTTGGTTAATCGGACGTTTTAATAAGTTTGATGGTCAATTCAGTTATGATGAAAAAAATCCTAACGCACTTAAAGTTGAAGTTAATATTGAGACAGACAGTATTGATAGCAACCATGCAGAGCGTGATAAACATTTGCGTGGCAAAGATTTTTTAAATACCAGTCAATATCCTAATGCAAAATTTGTCAGCACTTCATACAAAATGAATAAAAACGGCAAAGGAAAACTACAAGGTAATTTAACACTTAATGGTGTTACTAAAGCCATAACATTGGATCTAAAAGTCATTGGACAAGGCAACGATCCTTGGGGTGGTTACCGCGCAGGTTTTGAGGGCAGCACTAAATTAGCGCTAAAAGATTTTAATATTAATTATAACCTTGGCCCGGCATCTAAAGCAGTAGAATTATTTTTATCTATCGAAGGTATTCGTAGAAAATAATAATAGCCATTAAGGGTGGCTCGCCACCCTTAATATTAAAATTATCTTGGTGCTGATGCCCAAAGATAACGACTCGCAATTGTCCGGTATGGCTGCCAAGCTTTTGCTATTTCATAATATTCATCATAGCTACTATTATTCGTTAAATCGTAATGATACTGCATTGACTTTCTTATGATTAAATCACCTATTGGTAACACATCCAAACGCTGAAATGCTGCCATTAATATTATTTCTGCACTCCAAGGGCCAATCCCCGGGTATTTCACTAAACACTCAGAAATTGCAGCATCATCCAACTTTTCTAATTTCTTAAAGTTTAGTTCCTTAGCAACAACAGCCAGTATTATCGTTCGAATATAACGAATTTTGTTTTTAGAAATACCACATTCACGAACCTGCTTATCACTCAATATTGCTAATTTTTTAACATTAAATACCCGGCCGCCTTGAGCTTTCAGTAACCTATTTTGAATTGTTTCAGCGGCTTTTATCGAAAGCTGTTGGCTGATGATTGTTCGGACTAAAATATGAAAGTGATTGGGTTTTGTAATGGTTTTAGTGTCATCAAAAGAAAACGGTTGATAGTTTTTAATTAATTCGGCCATAACCGTATCGTTTTTTTTCAAATGACGGTTTGCTTTTAAAATTATTGACTTATCCATATAAAAAATTAACATCCAAAAATAGGCTAATGATAATAGTCTATTCAAAAATAAAACAAAAGCTTGGTAATTGCGATTAAGCTTTGCAAAATTGCAATGCTATTTTTTAGAATCATGTTCAATAACCTGAGTTTGTGAAACTAACAGTAACCGCATTTAATGCTCATTTCTGAAGATTCCCGTTTAAATCACACGGGAATGGCTGTTAAAGCAGTGTTGTGTTAACTGGTTTTATAAGCCATCGCTGCCAAACAACGTCCAAAACCAAAACCCAAGAATAACCCCCATTCCGAGGTGCTTTAAACTGAAATCCAAAATTTAAACAACGGCGTTTGGTACTAAATTTAATACTGAAATCGGCATTTAATGCTCATTTCTAGCAATTCCCACTTAAATTACACGGAAATTGACGATACTGGTATTAGCCAGTAATGTTTCACAGCAGCTTAACAAATATACCGTATTGACCTACTTGAGCAATTATTAGCCAATACCTACAATAACAAGGTGTGCCCAATCAACACTATTGTATTGTTATGCCAAAGTTAAATGTACAACCCCAATTTCAATTATCGCGCTATTTTTCGATTACCAGCTTAATCTCAATTATTGCAACGGCTGTGTTTCTTGCTTTTCTATTTAAACAGGTCACCATCAATAACATCATTACGACTATCGAACAAAGCAATACCGTATTAACCCAAACATTATTTAACTCCGTTAAATTTGAATTAGCCGATTATCTCGAAAAAGTGGCTGTCGCAAAACAATCACGTTTAAACAACTACCCAATACCTGCCAAACTTCGTAAAGCCATTCAAAATATCATGTCTGGAACGTCGTTGGTAAAAATTAAAATATTTGACCAACTAGGCACCGTAGTCTTTTCTACAAACTACTCACAAATTGGCAACATAAAAGAGCATGATGACTTTGGTTTGGAACTAGCCTTAGCCGGCCAAGTTGCTAGTGAATTATCGCTCGAAATCAATAACACAGGAAATGAGACAAAAACGCTTAATTTAATTTCGAGCTACATCCCAATTCGACAATCAAAAAACAAAGCTGTCATTGGCGCATTTGAACTCTATAGCGATGTTTCAGTTCCGATTCAAATCGCCAATTCAGCACAGCTCGTTAATATAATTGGAATAGTTACAATATTAACGTTGTTATACAGTTTATTACTTATTATCGTCAGACGCTCAGAAGCCATTATTCAAAAACAACAATCAACAATTAATGAACGAAACAAAACCTTAGAATTATTTTCTTCGCAGTTATTGACGGTTGACGACCAAAGAGAAGAGCGAATCGCATTTGATTTACACGAAGGTATTGCGCAAAATTTAGCTGCGATAAAAATGACATTAGAACAACTCGCAGATGACAATAGCTCAAATTCAATGTTGTCTTCCAAAATAAATAGCATAGTACCGATGTTGCAAACAGCAATTCAAGATACTCGCGACATAGCAATGGATTTACGACCACCACTATTAAATGACTTTGGTTTAGCGCCAACGATTAAATGGGCTTGTGAAAAAATTATTGCTTCAAACTCTACTTTAGCATTTCAAACTAAAATTAATATTGATGAAGCCCTCATTCCATCGAATCTAAAAGTTGTTATTTACCGAATATTAATGGATTATTTAGAATGCGTGACAAACAACCCTCACATTAAAAAAGTGTTAATAAATATATTCTGTGAAAATAACGATATCATTTTATCATTCGAACATAATAATGTAACGAGCAATATAACCAAACTGGATAATAAATTTACCTGGGTTAAAGAACGAAGCATACTCTCGGGTGGCAGTTATGATATTTTTAGTAATTTAAATGGCAACACGGTATACCGCTCTTCATGGCCAATATTTAAATCAGTATAATGGCTAATATATTAATCAAAAGTTAATTATAAATACCTTCCTCAACCCAATCGGCGCTAAAAATATTGGTCTCTGCTTTGTAACGAAAATTTCGACTTGAAGTAAAAACCAATTTTTTTCCATCCGAAGAAAAAACCGGAAAACCATCAAAACCATCGTAATAAGTAATACGCTCCAATTTTTTAGTGTTTAGAGTTAAAGTATATAAATCATAATTTCTGCCATCAGTTTGGCTTATATTTGATGTAAATATTATTTTTTTAGCCGAGGGTGAAAACCTTGGGCTGAAATTTGTTGCCGCGTTATTCGTCAGTTTAACGGTTTTCCCATCGGCAAGAGTCATCATGTAGATTTCAAATTTACCGGCTTTAACCATACCTCTAGCTAATTGAAAACGGTATTCGTGTAACTCAGTACCTTTAGGGCGAGATGCACTCCATACTATTTTACTACCGTCTTGTGAAAAAGACGCGCCACCATCATAACCCACCGCGTGAGTAATTTGTTTTACATTGCTGCCATCGGAATTCATCATAAAAAGTTCAAGGTCTCCGGTGCGACTCGACGTGAATAAAATTTTATCACCTGCCGGAGAATACACCGCATCACCATCATAACCATCAGATTTGGTCAGTTGCTCGGGTATGCCGCCATTAATATTCGATGTGAATATGTCATAGTTTGAATTTAATAACCAAACATACTCTTTAGAAAACTCAGGCTTGGTTGGACACAATTCATCAAATTGCTGTGTTGACGAATAGGCGATTGAATAATTATCCGGGGCAATAGCAGCCGATGTTGCAATGCCCTTGCCGGAGGAAACTTGACTTATGTCTGCGCCGTCATGATCCATTCGAAAAATGGCATAACATCTTAAACCATCATAAGTAGAATGGAAGATAAGTTGTTTATTTTTAGGACCATAACTTGCATTAACACTTTCACCTTTAAACGTGAGTTGCTTTATTTTAGTTAGATGATCCTCGCCGTAATAAAGCTGTGCTAATCGCCGGTTTGATTTCTTTTGCCCAATAACACTAGCACAGGAATTTAAAAAAAA
>VAPM010910830.1_pt1 | contig 24006 bp, 25 predicted proteins | sample 3395091 | NCBI WGS metagenome assembly VAPM01 (sample SAMN08290445, study PRJNA428436) | hydrothermal vent metagenome | isolation source: Deep-sea hydrothermal vent chimney 3 | place: Pacific Ocean: Juan De Fuca Ridge
CGGGGTAGAGAGATTCGAACTCCCGACATCCTGCTCCCAAAGCAGGCGCGCTACCAGACTGCGCTATACCCCGAACAAGGGCGCGATAATACGCAAACATCGGTTTAAGGTCAAGGCTCGGGCTGTTTCTAGACGTGTAAATTGGTAGTTTTTTATTAAATACTCGGCACTTGGAGAAAAGCTCGGTTCATGAGATTATAGCCTCTTCATTTACAGGCATTTTATCCAATGACAGCACAATTAATCGATGGTAAGGCCATAGCAGCCCAATTGCGTAAAGACGTTAAAAAAGGCGTGGATGAGCGCCTTAAACAGGGCAAATCGGCACCCGGCCTGGCGGTGGTTTTGGTGGGCAGTGACCCGGCATCGGAAGTTTATGTACGCAACAAGCATAAGGGCTGTGAAGAAGCCGGCATTGTCTCGATTGCGCATAATTTAGACACCAATACCTCGCAGGAAGAGCTTTTAAACTTAATCGACCGCCTCAATACCAACCCCGATGTACACGGTATTTTGGTGCAAATGCCCCTGCCCAAACATATTGACCCGGAAACGGTTATTGAACGTATTTCGCCACTGAAAGATGTGGACGGTTTTCACCCTTATAATATTGGCCGGTTGGCGATTCGTATGCCGGTTTTACGTTCCTGTACACCGTACGGGGTAATGACCTTGCTCGCCTCCACTGGCCTGCCTATTCGCGGCCAGTATGCTGTGGTGGTGGGTGCCTCGAACCATGTTGGGCGGCCGATGATGCTTGAACTCACTCTGGCGGGTTGCACCACAACGATTTGCCACCGCTTTACCCAAAATCTGCAAGAAATAGTCAGCCAGGCGGATATTGTTGTTGTTGCGGTGGGCAAGCCCGGTGTTGTCGACGGTAACTGGATTAAAAAAGGCGCCGTGGTTATCGATATTGGCATTAACCGTAGCGACGATGGCAAACTGGTGGGCGATGTGGATTTTGAATCCGCCAAACAAAATGCCGCCTGGATTACCCCAGTGCCCGGTGGCGTTGGCCCGATGACCGTGGCAACCTTGCTGCAAAATACGCTTGATGCGGCGAATAAGGGGTAGTTAAAGCGCTAATATCGTACCTTACTGCGGCGTAATATATTTCCCTAATTTTGTCGGCAGCTCGCCAATACACAGGGCATACATTTTTTTATCGATTGGGTTACCGCTCATTTCGGCTTCGTATAATTCATCTTCATCCAGTATAAATTCAAATGGCTCACCTTTGTATTCACCTTCGCAGCGCTCTAAAACTCTATCCCCAGTGGCATCAAAGGTTCTAAAGCCATGTAGCTTATCTTTATACTGATGAAAGCTAATCAAGGTTTGTACCGGTGCATTATGGTAGCCAGGTAAATACGCGGCCATAAAATCGCGTGCAATCTGGCCTTTATCATTATGCACATACACCTCAATGGTGTGCATGACATCTGGATTATCTTTTTCCCATTGCACCTTGCTAAGCAGCTTGCCGGTTTTTTCAGAAATATAATTTTCTTCAATATAAAATTCTTTATTCTCTGCATAACCACCGGATGATTTTTCCATTTTATGTCGATGCTTATTAATTAGCTTATGGTGTAATTTTAAAACGTTATCGGCAAAGGCATTCCAGGTGCGAATGTGTTGGTTGTCTTCCTTCATTTTATTATCTTCTGCCGCTATACTGAGCATCGGAAATGCTAGCAACATCAGCAAAACAAAATTTAATTTTCTCATACAACTCACCCCTTTTTTATTTGCGTCCAACACAGACCCTAAAATAATAGACTAGTTCCACATAGCATCAATGATGTATAACCGTTATTCTCGCCGCCAACCTGTTTTACCAGCCGTATCTTCTAAAATAATACCCTGCTCTTTTAGCGTATCGCGAATACGATCACTTTCTGCCCAGTCTTTATTGGCACGGGCATCGTTACGCTGTTGAATCATCACGTCGATATCGCTATCACTTAAAGCACTCTCACTGCTTAGCCCTGCCTTTAAAAAGGTATCCGGGCTTTTTTGCAATAAACCAAGCTGGCTCGATAAAAATTTTAAATCGGCAGCCGCCTGAGCCGCCATTTCTGGTTCAGACTGTCGATAACGATTCACCTCTTTGGCTAATTCAAACAAACTCGACAGGGCTTCGGGGGTATTAAAATCATCATTCATTGCTTTGTAAAATTGTTTAACCGTATCACCATTGCTATTCGCCGCTTGAATATCTTCCATGCCTTTTAAGGCGGTATAAAGTGTGGTTAACGCCGCTTTGGCATTATTGAGGTTGGTTTCTGAATAATTTAACGGGCTGCGATATTGGCTGGTTAAAATAAAATAACGAATCACTTCCGGCGCAAACTGTTTAGTCACTTCCCGTATTGTGAAAAAATTACCTAAAGACTTAGACATTTTTTCTTCATCGATACGCACAAAACCATTGTGCAGCCAGACATTCACAAATTTTTCACCGCTTGCGCCTTCGCTCTGGGCAATTTCATTTTCGTGATGCGGAAATTGTAAATCCATACCGCCACCATGAATATCGAAGTGGTTGCCAAGGCAGTGAGTCGACATAGCCGAACATTCAATATGCCAACCGGGGCGACCGTCTCCCCAGGGAGATGGCCAACTCGGTTCTTCAGGTTTGGCGGCTTTCCATAAAACAAAATCGAGCGGGTCATTTTTAGCCTTATCCACTTCAACCCGTTCCCCGGCACGGAGGTCCTCCAGCTTTTTACCCGACAACTGGCCATAATCGGCAAAATGACTAATGGCATAATAGACGTCACCATTGTCGGCCGCATAGGCTTTGCCATTTTTAATTAAGGCTTCAATCATCTCGATAATTTGCGCCATATGTGCCGTTGCGCAGGGTTCCTGATTTGGCGATAAAACGTCTAAAGCAGCCGCGTCTTCATGCATAGCTTCAATAAAACGGCTTGTAAGCTGGCTAAATTCTTCACCATTTTCATTAGCGCGCTGGATAATTTTGTCGTCAATATCGGTAATATTGCGCACATAGGTGACATGCTCGGCTCCGTAAATTTGGCATAAATAACGGTAAATCACATCAAACACCACCAAAACACGCGCATGGCCAATATGGCAATAGTCGTAAACGGTCATTCCGCAAACATACAGGCGTACATTTTTCGGGTCTATCGGTTGAAAGGTTTCTTTTTGTTTTTTTAAGCTGTTATATACGACCAACATCAGATGTAACTTCTCTATAATTTTTAAGGTAAGGGAACAAGGCGAGTATTTTACCCATGACAGGCCGAATAATGTAGTTATTCTTCTGCTAAATCCCGTTTATTGCACAAAACGCTCACAAAGCAAAAAAAACGGCCGATACCTTTTTACACTCTGCTAAAACCTTAGTATGATCGCGCCAAATAACGAAGCGAATATTATGTTTTACTGAAAACAGGGATACAAAATGAAAAATTTATTCTTAGCTTTTGCTCTTATTATCAGCCTAAGCAACACAGCCAACGCGGCGGCCCCACGAGTTTTAATAAAGACCAATCTAGGTAATATAACTATTGAACTAAATGCCGAAAAAGCACCTAAATCTGTTGGTAACTTTCTTAACTATGTACAACAGGGCTTTTATAATGGCACCGTTTTCCATCGAGTTATTAGCAACTTTATGATTCAGGGTGGTGGTTTCACCAGCGACTTTCAACGTAAACCAACCAACCCAGCCATTATGAACGAAGCTCAAAACGGCTTAAAAAATGTTAAGGGCAGTGTCGCCATGGCGAGAACAAACGACCCGCATTCGGCCACTGCACAATTTTTTATAAACGTAAAAGATAACAGCTTTCTAGACCACCGCTCACCTACGCCACGTGGCTGGGGTTACGCGGTATTCGGTAAAGTGGTTAAAGGTATGGACGTTGTCGAAAAAATTCGCAACGTACAAACTGGTCGTAAAGGCCCGTTTCGCCAGGACGTACCGCTAAAAAATATTGTAATAGAAAAAGTTGAACTTATTGGTATGAAAAGCCCTGCGACATCTAAACATTAGAAAGATATTTACAAATAAATTTACCTATGGGGATAAATGAATGATTGTTATGACGACTAGTTTCGGTGATATAAAAATCGAACTAAACAAAGAAAAAGCACCTGAAACCTGTGCCAACTTTGAGCAGTATGTAAAAGACGGCTTTTATGATGGCACCATTTTCCACCGTGTTATTGATAACTTTATGGCTCAAGGTGGCGGCATGGAACCGGGCATGAAAGAAAAAACAACCCGTAGCCCAATTAAAAATGAAGCTGATAATGGCCTGACCAATGCGGTTGGCACATTAGCCATGGCTCGCACCATGGACCCAAATTCTGCAACCGCACAGTTTTTTATCAATGTTGCCGACAATAAATTTTTAGACCACCGTTCACCAACTCCAGACGGCTGGGGTTACTGTGTTTTTGCTGAAATTGTTGAAGGCATGGATGTGGTTGAGAAAATAAAAAATGTACCCACAACCAATAGCGGCATGCATCAGGACGTACCCACTGACGACGTTATGATTACTAAAGTTGAAATTATTGAAGAATAGAGTTTGTCTATGACAACATTCTTTATCGCCGATTTACACTTAAGTGATCAGCGCCCTGAAATAACCGAGTTGTTCGTAAAATTTCTAAACAATGAAGCACGGCAATGCCGTGCTTTATATATTTTAGGCGACCTGTTTGAGGCCTGGCTTGGCGACGACTGTATTCTGCCCGCTTACCAAACGATTATCGATGCTCTTAAAGAACTAACAGACCACAAGGTTGCGGTTTATTTTATTCACGGCAATCGGGATTTTTTAATTGGTGAACATTTTTGTGCTTTAACTGGCTGCACACTATTAGATGAATCAACCATTGTTACTCTTAATGGCAAGCAATACCTTATTATGCACGGCGACACGCTCTGCACAGATGATATAAAGTACCAGCAATTTCGCAGCATGGTACGCAACCCCGAGTGGCAAAAACAATTATTAGATAAAACACCCGCTGAACGCATTGCCCTTGCAAAACAGTACAGGGAAATAAGCCAGACCGAAACGGCCGACAAAGCTGACGATATAATGGATGTTAATCAAACCCAAGTTGAAAAAGTTATGCGTGAAGCGGCTGTTATCACTTTAATTCATGGCCACACCCATCGGCCTAAGATTCATAAATTCGAACTAGACGGCAAACAAGCACAGCGCATTGTATTAGGTGACTGGTATAAGCATGGAAGTGTGTTACGACTGGAAGATGGTGAATTTGAATTACGAAATTTTAATTAATTCCAGGCAACTTTTCACTGCTGTCCCGTTAACTTTTGAATCGGGAATAAGGGCAGGACATGGGATTGCTGTGGCTGACTAACGGACCGTCTGCCGCAAGGACGTGGCAGTCGAGCGGCCAGGGATGGCGAATAGCGAGTCCGTTAGTCAGCCACAGCAATCCCATGTCCTGCGGCGTTAGTATTATCATAAACGTAGACATTACTTCGCATTTCAACATCATTAGGTTCAAGTTAACGGGACAGCAGTGACAACTTTTAATTAACTCCAAACAACAGTGGGAAAATTATTGCACCACTGTTAGGGGTCATTCTAGGGAGTTTTTCATTATAGTTTAGTTTGATTTTTAGAAATATTCAGACAAGACTATTCCTCAAACTTAACTTTTCCTTCACGCAATTCCTGTACCGTGTAACGTTTAAAATTGGCCGGTATTTCAAATAATTTCAAATCAACTTTATAGCCAGCATCAAAATCTACAAGCGTACGTACGTATTCACGCCGCCCCATTGTTTGCACAGGAAAACCAAATTTGAAAACACGCGCAGGTTCAAAGGTATCTTGCGCAAGGTCACAGGCATTCAATGTATCGGCAGGCATGCTTGAAAGTGTCATTTTGCTATCGGACGCCATTAAAACAGAAAATTCACTTAATGCTGTTACCGCAGCAGGTAGTAAAGATTTTACTACAATTACATCATTACAAACATTACCATTTACTAGCAATTGATAATGATGTGGCTTTTCACCACCAATAGCAGGTGCGTCTTTCATTTCACCGAGATCTTTTTCTGAAAATTCCAGCTTAATGGGTGAATCAACCTTAATCGATTTGTTATGCACCGACATAACCGTATGTTCATCATCAACAATACTATGAACAATGTGTTTTACTCTATCAAATAAAACAAAATCCGTTGAATTTTCGCCATCATCAAAACGAATATATTCAGGTGTTATAATAACTCTTGTTGGATAAGGCTCAACAAATTGTTCCTGCTCCATAAAGCTTATTTTATAGACATAGCTAGTGGGTTCTTTTTTACTGCATGCGCTTAAAGTGAGCACAATTAAAATACTGAACAGTGATATTTTTAAACTTCTCATAACAATCTTTACTTCCTGCTTACAATTTACTTTCAAAATAATCGAGTTCCTGTTGGCTAAACCCGGCTTTTAAACGTGCGTCCTGATTAATCGGTTTTTTTATTGTTGATTTCAAATACTGCTGTAATAAATCTACAAACGTTTGGTCATGCTCAACGCCACGCTGTTCACAACAATAACGAAACCAATGTGAGCCTATTTCGACATGACCAATTTCATCGTGTTGGATAATCGTTAATATTTCATTTGCTCTAGTATCATTCACACTTGCGAATTTTTTCATAATACCCGGTGTCACATCAAGCCCACGTGCTTCCAGTACTCGGGGAACAAGCGCCATTCTAACGAGCACATCGTGGTCAGTTTCAACCGCCATTTCCCATAAGCCATTATGGGCAGGAAAGTCCCCATAGGCAAAGCCTAATTCATTTAAGTAATCACGGATCAAACTAAAATGATAGGCCTCTTCTTTCGCAACTTTAAGCCAATCTAAATAATACTGTATGGGCATATCACGAAAACGATAAACCGCATCCCAGGCTAAATTAATGGCATTAAACTCAATATGACAAATCGCATGCAATAAAGAAGCGCGTCCTTCCAACGAACCCAGTGTACGGCGCGGTAATTCCCGTGGTTGCACTAAATCCGGTTTTGGGGGGCGACCGGGAACGGCTAATTTACGAATCGTCTTATCTGACGAAAATGCATCGATATGGCTTAATGATTGAGGAAAAGCTTCAAAAGCAGAAAAACTTTCAGAAACTTTAAGTTCGGGATCGGCAATATTTAAAATTTTCCAGGCCGTGTCAAAAATATCGATTTGCATCCATGCATTTTATCAAATTTTTGGCCTTACCGTTACTCCAATTAGAGCCATTAAACGTCTAGTTCTTCCCAGCGTTTATATACCTTAGCGAGTTCATTCTCGATTTCTGTTAATCGAGACATTGCCTGGTTAACAGTATGTTTTTCCTGTTGATAAAAATCAGCTGCACTGGTAACAGCAACAAGTTTATGTTGTTCGGATTCCAGTTTTTCGATCTTTTCCGGTAATAATTCCAGTTCCCGCTGGTCGTTATAGCTTAGTTTTTTTGCGGGTGCTTTTAGCTTCGTAACATCAGAGACAGGCGCATTTAGCTTCGATGATTTTTTATCATCTTTTGCCTGTGATATAGCCTTAAGCGGTTCATCGCGTTGCCTCAGGTAATCATTATAGCCACCAACATATTCATTCACCTGGCCATCGCCCTGCATCACAATAGTACTGGTAACAATATTGTCCAGAAATTTCCGGTCATGACTCACTAAAAGCAGCGTGCCATCATAATTTAACAACAACTCTTCTAAAAGCTCTAATGTTTCAACATCCAGATCATTGGTGGGTTCATCCAGCACCAGTAAGTTTGCCGGTTTAATAAAGAGCCGGGCAAGTAATAAACGATTTCGCTCACCACCGGATAAGGTTTTAACCGGCGACATAACTCGCGCAGGTGGAAATAAAAAGTCTTGAAGGTAACCGATAACATGGCGATCTTTGCCGTTTACCATTACACGGTCACGGCCATGATTTAAATTGGCCATAACCGTTGCATTTAAATCAAAGTCGGCACGATTTTGATCAAAGTAAGCTACTTCTAAATTCGTACCTAACTTTACTTTACCTTCGGTCGGGTTTATCTCGCCTAAAAGTAGTTTAATTAAGGTTGACTTACCCGAACCATTGGCACCAATAATTCCAATTTTGTCACCCCGTAATATTTTGGTCGAGAAATTTTCTATAATAACTTTATCTTTATAAGAAAAACTCGCTTTACGTACTTCGGCTACGATGCGCCCAGAGCTGTCGGCCTTATCTATATTGAGTTTTGCCTTACCTTGCTGAGTACGACGTTGCGCATGTTGTTTTCGCATTGATTCCAAAGCGCGAACACGGCCTTCGTTACGAGTACGTCGAGCCTTAATGCCTTTGCGTATCCACTGCTCTTCCTGTGCCAGACGTTTATCGAACTTGGCATTATGATCGGCTTCAATCGCCAGCAACTCATCTTTTTTGATTAAATAATTTTCGTAATTACTCGGCCAGGAGGTAATGACACCCCGGTCAAGTTCAATAATGCGTGTTGCGAGTTTTTTAATAAACTCACGGTCATGCGATACAAATAAAATAGTGCCGTTATAATTTTTTAAAAAATCTTCCAGCCAGAGGATAGATTCAATATCAAGGTGATTAGTTGGTTCATCCAATAACAATATATCCGGTGCACAAACGAGTGCCCGTGCAAGCATTACCCGTCGCTTATAACCACCCGACAGGGAACTGACTAGAACATCCTCGGGTAGCGATAACTTGCTTATCACTGATTCTACTTTCTGTTCAAGCGACCAGCCATCCAGTCGTTCTAATTCATTCTGATATTTATTAAGCTGATCCACCAGACGCATGGATTCTTTTTCGTCGGTCTCATCGGCAAGTTTATGCACAACACTGTGATAGTCCATAATAAGCTGGCCAACATTTTCAATGCCACTGGCCACCACGTCAAACACGCTGCGTTGTTCATCGCTGGGCACTTCCTGCATTAAGTAGGAAACTTTTAAACTTGCTGCACGCCAGATAGAACCATCATCAAGTGTTGCCTCACCTAATAACACTTTCATTAAGGTAGATTTACCTTCGCCATTGCGACCAATTAAGGCAATACGTTCGCCTAAATCAATTAACAGTTCGGCCTTATCCAGCAAAGCAACATGGCCATAGCTAAGGCAGGCTTTATCCAGGGTAATTAATGGCATTCATTAAACCTCATGCTTGTGTTTATAATTGCCGCGCTGTCGCTCGCAATAACTCCAGTTAATATCATCTATAAACCTTTTTCCAGATCGTTTTTAATATCGTCTATATCTTCTAGACCAACCGCAATACGAACCATGCCGTTAGTAATACCGGCCTCTGTACGTTGCTCGTCGGTTAAGCGGCCATGTGTTGTGGTTGCCGGATGGGTAATCGTGGTTTTTGCATCACCCAGGTTAGCGGTAATGGATAGTAATTCGGTGTTATCAATTAAATCCCACGCAGCTTGTTGACCACCCTTAACATTAAAAGCCAATACACCGCCAAAATTACTTTGTTGTTTAACGGCCAGCTCATGCTGTGGGTGAGACTCAAGCCCCGGATAATAAACACGACTGACATTTTTATGTTGCTCAAGAAACTGAGCCAGCTGTAAAGCATTGTCGCTGTGAGCATTCATTCTTAAACGCAGTGTTTCCAGACCTTTTAAAAATACCCAGGCGTTAAATGGGCTCATGCTCGGGCCGGCAGTTCGTAAAAAACCAAAAACGTCTTCACCCACCAGTTTTTCGTTACCGACAACGGCACCACCAATACAACGCCCCTGACCATCAATATATTTTGTTGCCGAATGTATAACAACATCTGCACCAAAATTAAGTGGCTTTTGCAAGGCAGGGGTACAAAATGCATTATCGACCACAAACACGCTGTCACTTGCATGTGCAATATCAGCAAGCGCCTGTAAATCTGCAATTTCTGTTAATGGGTTCGAAGGCGTTTCCACAAACAGCATTTTTGTTTCTGGCTTTATTGCTTTTTTCCATGCGTCTAAATCGGCAATGGAAACATAGCTAATACTAATCCCCATGCGTGTTAAGTATTTATCGAACAAAACAACCGTGCTGCCAAATATAGATTTAGACGAGACAATATGATCGCCCACTTCGAGTAAACCACAACAGGTACTTAAAATAGCCGACATGCCTGACGCTGTCGCAACACAACGTTCACCACCTTCAAGGCTTGCTAAACGCTGTTCAAAATTTCGCACTGTTGGGTTGGTAAAGCGAGAGTATATATTACCCGGCTCATCCCCACTAAAGCGCGCCGCAGCAGATGCAGCCGAATCAAAAACATAACTAGAGGTTGGAAAAATAGGTTCGCTGTGCTCACCTTCGGCAGTACGAGTTTGCCCGGCTCTCACTGCCAGGGTGTCAAAGCCCCATGTATCCTGATCTTCGTTATTCATAGTATAAGCCTCGTATAAACTATTAATAAGACGGGCATAAAAAAACCCGCTTACTAAAGCAGGTTGCTTGATTGCATCCACGCTTTAGCTGTTTTTATTAAGCGCCCGCAAGCTGATCTTCAAATCGGCGCCTTGTTACTAATTTGTAGAATATGCGCAAAGTGCTGCAAAGTCAAACAACAGCATAAAAAAATTGTCGCAATAACAATTGTTTTTTCAACTTGTAAAAACCTTTGCAAGCCTCCCATTTTGTCTGCAGAGGCTTTTTATGCGTTATTATAAATATCCACTACTTCATTATCTTTCACTTTATCTTTACGCGCATCGTCACTTCGATTAGCTTCGATGCAAGCCAGATATTCTTTACTAATATCACCGGTTATATATTCGCCGTTAAAGACTGATGTATCAAACTGAATTTTGTCGGTTACCTTTCTTTTTACGGCTTTAATTAAGTCATCTAAATCCTGATAAATTAACCAGTCGGCTCCAATAGCATCGGTAATTTCCTGAGCGCTACGGCCATAGCCTATTAATTCTTTTGCCGCAGGCATGTCTATACCATAAACATTGGGGTGAATAACCGGTGGCGCGGCGGAGGCAAAATAAACTTTTTTTGCACCGGCATCACGTGCCATTTGAATAATTTGTTTTGAAGTTGTGCCGCGAACGATAGAGTCATCGACAAGTAAAACATTCTTATCACGAAATTCCAGTTCAATGGCATTGAGTTTTTGGCGCACCGATTTTTTACGTTCTTTCTGGCCGGGCATAATAAATGTTCGGCCGATATAGCGGTTTTTTATAAAACCTTCACTGTATTTAACGCCTAACACATAGGATAACTCAAGAGCCGAGGTTCGGCTGGTATCCGGGATAGGCAAAACAACATCAATATCATGGTCAGGAATTTCACGTAAAATTTTCTTCGCTAAATACTCTCCCATTCTTAAACGCGCTTTGTAAACTGAAATACCGTCGATAATAGAATCTGGACGTGCAAAATAAACATGCTCGAAGATACAGGGACTTAAAATGGGGTTCTCTGCACATTGTTGTGTATGGTGCACACCATTCGAATCAATAAAGATTGCTTCGCCCGGTGCAATGTCTCGCACTAAGTCAAAACCGAGAGCATCGATGGCAACACTTTCGGATGCTACGATAATATCGTTGCCTGTTTCTGTTTTACGTTCACCAAAAGCCAGCGGCCGAATACCATAAGGGTCACGAAAGGCAAGAATACCTTTGCCGGTAATCATCGCGACAACCGCATAGGCTCCACTACAGCGTTTGTGCACACCTCTTACTGCATTGAAAACATCATCAACGCTAACATCTAATTTATCGCTGGTTTGTAATTCGTGTGCGAGAATATTAAGCAGCACTTCAGAATCGGAGTCGGTATTTATATGGCGGCGATCTTCTTTAAATAAATCCTGACGTAATTGATCGGCATTGGTTAAGTTGCCATTATGCGCAAGGGTAATACCATAAGGTGAATTCACATAAAATGGTTGCGCTTCGGCAGAGGAAAAACAACCCGCTGTTGGATAGCGAACATGGCCAATTCCCATATTGCCTTTTAAACGCACCATATGACGGGTTTGAAAAACGTCTCGCACCAGACCATTGGCCTTACGCATATATAGCCGGCCATCTTCACAGGTAACAATACCCGCTGCATCCTGGCCGCGATGTTGTAACACAATCAAGCCATCATATAAGTTCTGATTAACTTCCTTATTAGAAACAATACCAATAATGCCGCACATACTGCCCTCTTTTTACTTCATATCAGGATGATAAAATATTACTGTGTTTGGACGGTATAGCCGCAAAGGCGAATTCGTGTCCGTGATAAAAAATTAATTCTTAAAAGTCACTGCTGCCCCATTTACCTAGAGCAATATGACGAAAAATCTAAACTATACTTATCGTAGTTAGTTCTTTTAGCACCATCGGATCTATTCCAGATCCTTGCCTTTGACCTTTGAGTTCGAAAAAAAAGTTAACGGGGCAGTAAACACTCAAAGTATAACCACTAAACAGATATTTTCGATAATTCACTCGATTTAGATACTTATAACTTAAAATCCGTTAAAACTTAAAACTTAAAACTGGATCCAATATTTGCCGGCAAAAACTGCCCCAACCACAAAGCAATACCTTCAAACTGGGACAGTAATAATGAGTCTTGCCACCAGGGTTCTTTTGGCATACTTGATAGCCCGGCTAGCATCACTAAAACAGCAATTATAACCATGCCGCGTAACAGGCCAAACACAACGCCTATAAAACGGTCTGTACCCGATAAGCCAGTCCGATGAACCAGTTGCACCGCAAAATAATTTACCACTACAAATAATATAAGTGATATTACAAATAAAATTCCAAAACCCACAACAACGCGAAAGGTTTTGTCTGCGATTGAATTCAGGAACAGTTCGGCAAATCCGCCTGCAAAGGTTAGCGCCACCCAGAAGGAAACAACCCAGCCGACTAACGATAGCGCTTCTCGAACAAAACCACGTATAAGACTGATAAAGGCTGAAATAAGAATGATACCAATAACAGCAAAATCGATCCAAATCATACTGAAATACTTTCCCGGATTATTAAATAATTGTTATTAAAACTTTATGGATGCGCTATTACTAGCCCTTTGAGCTTTAATTCTGAGACTAATTTTTTTTGTATTTTCACTGCCTGTTCGCGCTTGATTTCAGGCCCGACTCTAACACGATATATATGGCCTTTTGCGGTTTTTACCGATTCGACAAAAGCTGTAAATTTTTTACTGCGAAGTTTGTTTCTTAAACTAAATGCATTTTTACGGTCGCTAAAACTACCCACTTGTATTGCCCATGCTTTAGCGGGTTTTTTTGCTGTAGGTTTGGTTTTAGCGGTAATGATTTGTTTATTAGCGGAAGATTTTGCACTTGATTTATCTTTAGTAGAATTGCCTTTAGCAACTTTTGCAAAGCTTGCGGCTGAAGTTTTATTATCGACAGCACTTTTTGGTGATTTATCATCAATAATAACTCTTGAATCAAAATCGGCCTGTGATTTTATAATAATCGCGGACGATTCAGCTGGCCGGCCGGCATTAGACTTTTGCGAGATATAATCCGGTTTATTTGGAATATTGCTACCAAAAACCGGCATGCCATCGTCCAGTGAGCGTTCGCTGTTTAATAACATTGGGATAAAAATAACCCCGAGCGACACCAGTACAATCGCACCGATAACACGTTGTTTTATTTGCACGGGTTGCACTGAATCGTTGGATTGCTGTTGAACCATGGGCGTATTGTACCAATATCTGAGCGGGAGATTCAGTTATTTTATACCGAAATCCAGTCCATTTTAAACTCGCTAACGCTGTAGAAAGAACCAAAGACCAGGATGATATCATCCCTTAATGCTTTTGATTGCCGTTCTGCAAAGGCGCTGGATAGCTCACTAAAACATTGACTGGTTTGCGGCTTAAATGTGTCCACAATGGCAGCTAAATCAGCCGGCTCAGCTGCCCTTTCGATGGGGGCTTTGACTAGTGCCCAGTGATCAACCAGTTTAGCCATGGGTGACAAAGACTCCAACAAGGCTTTGTCTTTCATCATGCCGACAATTGCATGTATTTGCGTCACTTTATTTTCTTTGAGCTGGGTTTTTCGCATTTCATGTACTATCTGCGCTAGAGATGCAATGCTGTCCGGGTTATGTGCGACGTCTAAAATAATGGTTTTTTCACCTGGGATAATCTGGCAACGACCATCTACCCGTACATCCATTAAGCCCTGCCGCAAATGTGCCTGGCTCACAGGCAAACGTGAATTGAGTAAACCCACCACCTTCAAAACGCCCGCTGCATTTTTATACTGGTGTTCGCCGATTAAAGCCGGCCGGGGCAAGGCACTTCGAATACTGGCATCATCCGACCACTTCCAGTCTAGCGCACCGAGCTGGTAGTTAAACGCCTGGCCAATTCGGTACAGTGGCGCATTGATTTTTTCTGCCTGAACCTGAATGCTTTTGGGCATATCGGTATCACTGCAAACCACCGGCTTTTCACTGCGCATGATACCGGCTTTTTCAAAAGCAATTGTTTCACGTGTATCACCAAGCCAGTCAGTATGATCTAAACCAATGGAGGTAATTAAAGCGACATCAGCATCGATAAGGTTAACCACATCCAGTCGCCCGCCTAGTCCTACCTCAAGTAAAATAACATCCAGCTCGCCGTTTAGTTCGGCTTGATGAAAAATATCAAACGCGGCTAAACTGCCAAATTCAAAATAGGTGAGTGAGATATAAGAATCGTTAAGCTCTCGCGCCGCATCAATGCGTGCAAAACTTTCACATAAGCTGGCATCGTCAATCGGTTGCTGTTTAATACGAATGCGTTCGTTATAGTGATATAAATGTGGCGAGGTATAGCTAGCCACCCGATAACCCGCCTGGGTATAAATAGATTCCAACATGGCAACACTGGAACCTTTGCCATTGGTGCCGGCTACACTGATGACGGGAATATTAAAAGGCTGGGAATAAAGGCGTTGGTAAACCTGCCGAACCCGATCCAGGCCGAGCTCAATTTCGGTAAAGTGAAGAGTTTCCTGCCAGCTTAACCATTGTTGCAGGGTGTTAAAACGCATTGTGACGAGACCAATGCATTATAGAAAAATAAAATTTAAGCCGCAGGTTGATTAGTCAACATGGTTAGCAGCCGTGCAATGGTGTCACGCATATCACGACGATTAACGATCATATCAACTGCACCGTGCTCAAGCAAAAACTCACTGCGTTGAAAGCCCTCGGGTAAGGTTTCGCGCACGGTTTGTTCAATAACTTTAGGCCCGGCAAAACCAATTAAAGCTTTTGGTTCGGCAATATGAATATCACCTAACATTGCAAAGCTTGCAGAAACACCGCCCATGGTTGGGTCGGTTAAAACTGAAATAAATGGAATACCCTGTGCACGTAAACGCGCCAACGCGGCACTGGTTTTAGCCATCTGCATCAATGAGAACAAGGCCTCCTGCATACGTGCACCGCCACTGGCAGAAAAACACACCAGCGGAATGCGATGTTGAATGGAGGTATTAACGGCACGCACAAAACGTTCGCCAACAACCGAGCCCATTGAGCCACCCATAAATTTAAATTCGAAAGCGGCGGCAACCAGAGGCACTTTTTTAACCTGACCCATCATAACGATAAGCGCATCGGTTTCTCCGGTATTTTTTTGTGCTTGAATCAGCCGGTCTTTATATTTTTTTAAATCTTTAAATTTAAGTGCATCGACCGGAACAATATCTTCACCAATCTCGACACGCGGCTCTTTATCTAAAAAACCTTCCAGGCGACGACGGCCACCAACACGCATATGGTGGTCACACTTAGGGCAAACATCAAGGTTACGTTCTAACTCCGCGCGATATAAAACCGCATTACATTCAGTACATTTCGCCCACAAACCTTCGGGGACAGAATTACGCTTGTTACCATCTGCACGGATACCTGTCGGTAATAATTTAGTAAACCAGTTCATCTGTTTTCTCGATACTCTTTGTTTTCTTAATTTATTATTTTAGGCGGAATCGATTCCGACACGTAATTCCTGTATAAAACTGCATACTGCTGTCTTTATTTTATCAGAATCTGCAGCGTTTGCCTCTATTCGTTTCACAATTGCACTGCCCACCACAACGGCATCGGCTACTTTAGCCACCCGCTGTGCAGATTGCGCATCGTTAATGCCAAAACCCACGCCCACGGGCATATCGGCATAGGTTTTAATTTGTTTCACTTTATCGGCGACTTCATCGGTATTCAAATGCCCGGCACCAGTTACGCCTTTCACTGATACATAGTAGATAAAGCCACCGCCAGCATGCGATATTTTCTGCATTCTTTGTGCATTGGTAGTGGGCGCGATAAGGAATATTGCGTCTAAGCCTTTGTTTTTAAAGGCTGCAATATAGTCTTCGGCTTCTTCCGGGGGAATATCCACGGTTAAAACACCATCTACACCCGCTTTGGAGGCTTTATCGGCAAATTCGGTATAGCCCATCACTTCGATGGGGTTCAGATAGCCCATTACTACGATAGGCGTATCGCTATCAGTTTTGCGAAATTCAGCGACCATATTCAGCACATCAGTCAAACTAGTGCCGTATTCCAAAGCGCGCTCCATGGCCTTTTGGATTACCGGGCCTTCGGCCATAGGGTCTGAAAACGGCACGCCTAGCTCAATAATATCGGCGCCTGCCTCAACCATGCTATGCATTAGCGGCACGGTGGTTTCTGGCTTAGGATCGCCTGCCGTAATATAAGGAATAAGCAGTTTTTTGCCTGCGGCAAGCTTTTGCTCAAATCGAGCAGCAATTCGGCTAATTGTTATCTTACTCACAGCTCAATTCCTTCGTGTGTTGCCACTGTGTGAATATCTTTATCGCCACGCCCGGATAGATTCATAATAATAATTTGATCTTTAGACATGCTTGCGGCCAATTTAGAGGTATAGGCCACGGCATGACTCGACTCTAAAGCCGGTAAAATGCCTTCAATGCGGGTTAAATCGTGAAACCCTTGCAGCGCTTCGGTATCGGTGACCGAAACATATTCTGCCCGACCAATATCTTTTAACCAGGCATGCTCAGGGCCAACGCCAGGGTAATCTAAACCGGCTGAAATAGAATGGGTTGGGATGATCTGGCCATTACTGTCTTCAATTAAATAGGTACGGTTGCCGTGTAATACACCCGGATCACCGGCACACAGGGCTGCGGCATGACGCCCCGTTTCAATGCCATCACCGGCCGCTTCCACGCCGTACATTTGCACATCGGCGTCGTCTATAAAGGGGTAAAACAGGCCAATGGCATTGGAGCCACCGCCAATACAGGCGACTAAAGCATCGGGTAAGCGGCCTTCGTGTTGCAGTATTTGCTCGCGTGCTTCGCGGCCTAAAATCGCCTGAAAATCTCGCACCATCGCCGGGTATGGGTGGGGCCCAGCTACTGTGCCAATAATATAAAAGGTATCGTCGATATTCGTTACCCAGTCACGCATCGCTTCATTAAGCGCATCTTTAAGCGTTTGCGAACCCGAGGTAACCGGCACAACCGTGGCACCGAGTAACTTCATGCGATACACATTCATCGCCTGACGTTGGATATCTTCCGCGCCCATATACACCACGCATTCCATGCCCAGTTTTGCCGCCACCGTGGCAGAAGCAACGCCATGCTGCCCGGCACCGGTTTCGGCGATAATACGTTTTTTACCCATGCGTTTCGCCAGCAAGGCCTGGCCAACGGTGTTATTCACCTTGTGTGCACCGGTATGGTTTAAGTCTTCACGTTTTAAATATATCTTCGCGCCACCAAGACGCTCCGACCAACCCTGTGCATAATAAAGTGGCGACGGGCGACCAACATATTGCTGTAGTTCAAAATCGAGTTCTTTTAAAAATTCAGGATCCTGAATATATTTGTCATACGCTTGCTGTAATTCTTCTAATGGCACCATTAAGGTTTCGGCAACAAACTTGCCCCCATAGGTTCCGAAGTGCCCTTTTGCATCGGGCAAATTATATTTCGCGTTCTGTTTACTATCTTGTGTCACGCGTTTACTACCTCTTTTACAAATGCCGCCATTTTGGCCGCGTCTTTAATGCCCTTTTGTTGAATTTGATCAACAACTCGCTCGATGCCACCACTGACATCCACTGCATAAGGGTTTACCTGTTTAATGGCACTGGCAACATTATCGCTGGATAAGCCGCCCGCTAAAATAATGGGCGTAGATAACGAAGCCGGAACACGCGCCCAGTCAAAGCTCGAGCCGGTTCCACCAGGGGTGCCTTTTTCGTAGCTGTCTAATAAAAGCGCCGACGCACCTTGATACGTATCGGCAACAGCTTGCAGCTCGGTGCCCGGCTTCATTCTAACCGCCTTTAAATAAGGCATGCCGTATAAGGCACATTGCTCAGCGGTTTCGTCACCGTGAAACTGCAAGGTGTCGATGTTTGTGGATTGTAACACCTGTTGAATCAACTCCTGAGACGAATTTACAAACAAGCCAACACAGGAAACAAAGGCCGGCAACTGCGCCATAATTTCAGCCGCCTTGTCTATTTCGATATTTCGTGGGCTTGGTGGGTAAAACACAAAGCCCAGCGCATCCACTCCAAGGCGCACGGCTTCGAGGGCATCCTCTAAACGAGTGATACCGCAGAATTTAATTCGAGTTCGTAAAACAGAATGTGTCATAGCCAATGTGCAAGTAGCCAAGATAAAACGTGATTATATCAGAAAATTATCGGCTTCGTTGTAGCTGTTGGGGCTTGAAAAAAGATTAGTAATACGAGGCTTGGTCGCAATCACAGTCAATAAAAATCTGGGCGAAACGCAAGGCAGTACATAAAGATGTTGCTGCATTAATCTTTAACTTTATAATTCCTGTAGTTTATTGTGAATTACAGGGAATTGTCTTACAAAAGAAATTTTCTGCAACCTTAAAAGCAAAAATAGTCACTCTACCTTTGGCGTTGCATCTTACCTTTTTAATCTATGGGAACGATCTTCAAGCATTATTTTAATAATTTTATTATCAAGACATGAGCGCATAAAGTCATTCATCGGCTTCATGTCCTCAGTATTATAAAATTCAAGCATTAATTGATTAAATTCAAGTTGTCGCTTAGCGGGTAAATTAATGGCTGGATACCCTTCATCTAACAGTATGGCGTTCATCATAAACCCCCCCATTCTTTTATTAACATCGTAAAAAAATTGTTTTTTTGACATCTCTAAAAAAACAAAAATAGCTTTATCATAAATATCATTAATTAATTGAGCATTATCTTCCATTTCTTCAAATAATTTTGGAAGATGTTTGCTGTCAGGAGGCGTATATTCAGTGCCTCCAATATTAACTCCTCCTGAGCGGAATGCGCCCCATTCCAATGCTTCTTCCTTTGCTGCTATTGAATATAGTTTGCAAGCGTACTCAGCGCTAAGAATAAAGCTATCTTCCTTAATTGATGATAAAAGATGATCCCAGGCTTTGCCTTGATTGATGGTGATTTGCTAATCATTTACTTTATGGCCACCAACTGTAATTCCATCGAGTAATGTTTGTACTTCGGGTAGTGTCATGGCAATACCTTCAAGATTTACCGCGTCACAGACAAACACAGCAACTTCTCGCTGGGCAAGCATAAAAGCTTTCCCAAAATCAGGCTTCATTTTCCATTTTTTATCTATTGGAGCCATGTTTTTTCCTAATACCATCAATGTTGATTTAAAAAGATAATTTTACCGTAAACCTCATGAGATGCAAATCTAGCAGCACCTTTATGTACGCGGCGCTTTTTATCGCCAGAATTAAATTACCTTGTCATGGCATTAGTGATTATCAAAATCATTATGCGGTGTTGCCAAACTGACTGAAACATACATTTCCAGAAGTGCTTGCTTCATCGATTCAGGCTCTAAAACATAACGCACATTCATGTTTTTTACTCTAGTTTTTTGTGCGATAAATATGGGGCTAAACTGAGGGTCATTTTCCAGAGCTGAACACAATGGCAAGTGTGTAAAAGCGGCAAAGTTGAACGAATTGCTATATTTTCTTTTAATTCCATTCAATTATAAAGTATATTGTTATTATGCGTAATTGGTATATACTATTAAATATATACCAATATAACAAGGTCGTAATATGAGCGCACAAATAGCTAAAATATTTATGAACGGGCGTAGCCAAGCTGTCCGTTTACCTAAAGAATTCCGCTTTGATACTGACGAGGTTTATATTACGAAGCAAGGGGATAACATCATTATTTCAGCAAAGGAACCAACCTGGGATGAATTTTTTGATTCTAAGACTGCTTTCGGTGATGACTTTTTACAAGAACGACTCGATGAGCAGCCACAAGAAAGAGATTTTGATTGATGTATATGCTTGATACCAATATTTGTATTTATGTTTTAAAAAATCACTCTGATAAATTAAGGCATAAATTTAAAGTGACAAAAGATATTTGCATTTCTTCAGTTACATACGCAGAGCTGTGCTTTGGTATAGAGAATGGGAGTGATAATTTAAAAGAAGAGCGATGGCGACAACTTGGAATTTTTACACAAAGATTATTAATAGATCCTTTAGATGAAAACTCAGGTAAACACTATGGTTCAATTAGGGCTCAGCTTAAAAAAGATGGTACACCTATTGGTAATAATGATCTTTTAATTGCAGCTCATGCTCGCAGCATTGATGCTGTACTTGTTACAAACAATGTTCGAGAGTTTAATCGAGTACCAAATCTTGTCGTTGAAAATTGGATTTCTAATTAGAGCTTTAAAATATAACGTCAGCAATAACTGGCAATTTTAAGCATGATTATTTATTTGTGCTAAATGTGCTGAGGTTCAGGCCTTGAACTACAACTTTCTATAAGAAACATCGCTTTCTCTAATGGCACGGAGCAGATTTATTTAATCATCCAACCCCATAAAACACACTGCACTCGTTTATTTCTAATATTTTTTTAGGTCTGTGTAGTGGCATAGTTAATTTGGCCACCTAACAAGAGGTGATATTATACACCTCGTAACATGATAGGTAGCCAAATTAACTATGCCACTACAGTTGTCGTATTTTAAATAAGCAAGCGATTATCTTTCGGAGAGAAGATTTTAAGCAAGCATTGAGAACTCCTCGACAACAATTTCAGGCGCAGTGTTATGCATGATTTTGTGGGGATCCGTCAGGTACTGACCCCAATTTCCCCAATTTTTTATTTTATTAAATGCTCATATTTCTTATCGGTTAGCGTCTTTAGGAAAGCAACTATATCGTTAATTTCAAGTTCACTAAGCCCCAGATTCCCAAGCTCATCAGTATTTTTTGTTACATCCACTTCTGCAGAATCCCAAGTATTTCCTGTTTCTGGATTTATTGCTCCCGCAACATCTCTACTATTATAGAAATTCACAACCGTTGATAGCTCATTAAAAACCCCGTTATGCATATAGGGTGAAGTTACTGCAACATTTCTTAAGCTTGAAACACGAAAAGCACCTTTTAGCCCTTCATCCTCTACATCCTTATTATTAAACAATCCATTATCAATAAAGTCGTTGCCTTTGCCATTATTGGAGCGAGCTAGGTTATTTTTAGGAACACCTAAATTGTCGTAAGTAAAATCAGTGAATAAACTGTCCGACTTACTGCTATCTTTTGATGGCACAGGGTGACAGGCTACACAATTACCTTTATTTTCGGCTATAAAAAGCTCCATTCCCCGTTGTTCAATATCTGATAAAACAACCTCTCCCCGAAGAAACTTATCAAATTTTGAATTGAATGGAGAAAACTCTTCTGTACGTTCAAAAGCTGCTATCGCATCTGCAATGGCATCAAATGCTTTATCTGTTTCAGAAAATATGTCATTACCATAGATTACTTGCATGGAGTTTGCATACTTGTTCATAACAGTTAAAACAACACCTTCCTTTGTATTCTGCATTTCAACTGGGCTTATGAAAGGCTGTTTAGCCTGCTCAATGATATTGGTCGCTCTCCCATCAAGAAAAGCACCACCTACAAATAGTTGTTCTGCTTCATCAAAATGAAAATCTGGATTGAAGGCAGTATACATTGCAGATGGCGCATTAATATCACCGAGCGAGATTTGATCTTGCCCTGTTGATACCGAACCAGGGCTTGTACCATTGTTGCTCGTTATATTTATTGTCGAATCTATAAATGCATGTTGACTATCATGGCAGCTAGCGCAGGATTGAGTTCCATCTCTAGATAACGATACATCATTAAAAAGCTTACGACCCAAATCTTCTTTTGATGAATTTGATTGTTCGTTACATCCTGATAGCAGAATTGCCATTGATACAAAAACTATTTTTTTCATAACTATACCTATTGACTTAAATCTAAATGATAATACTTCTCATTTAGATTTAAGTCAATAGGTATAGTTATTCTGTCTAATAATTACCATAATTGGCAACCAAAAACGTGCGGCGCACACGGCCTATTGGTTATCCAAGAGAGCAAAGCGAACGAATTAATGTACTTGTTAGACATTTTTACATTCAATATCGTTTGAGGTTAGAGTAAAAAATATTTTACCAAAGATGCTTAACTATGAGCTTTTACTCTGCCCCTATTTATCGTGTTAATGCTTTATTAACTTAAGCCAGTTCGGTTTATCGGTAAATATTTTTCGGCTATCATAAGCTAATCGATGCGTGCCATGGCAGCGAGCACAAGCAAGAACAGCTAATGTACCCAGGTTTTCTCCCTGTTCTTTAAGAGTACCCGTCCTTAAACTTTTCTCCAGACGTTTTATTGTTAGTTTAATTTTATTGCCGGGGTACTCACGGCTATCTTTTTTATGGCAAGTAGAACAGGTTTCGCCTAATGCATTCATGCCTTTCGTTAGCTCCGATAAGGAAGATAGTGCGATGTCCTTCATTCCGTCTTTAGTCGCTATTTTAATCATGTTTACCTGTTGGGTAAGTTTTTTCATGTGTTTATTAAGTGGGATTGATGTGTTGAGTTCCATTGAAGAAAAATCGGGAGCACGATATTTTATAGCAGTGATAACACGGTAATTCGAATGACAGGAATCACAATTTTTATTTAAATCATCAAGTGCAATAGATACATCATGATAGTTATTATTTTTGATACTCTTTTGCAAATGGTTAATAATTTCTGTATTGAGTTTGTTCTTCCACTCTGGAACCATCTCAGCAATTTTCAGGTAATGTTTACTTAACCGCATGGCCCATTTTTCCATGTTTTTTGGATCTACGTTGTTGGAATAAAACCTTACTGCCTGTATTTCACGTCGCAGTTTAAACATATTGTGCAACCAAACCTGACGCTTATTTTCGGGTTTATACCATTGAGCCAGTGATGCAGGAGGGCTTTTTATTACGATTACCCGATCCTTATGGATATAGATAATGCCAGCAACAATGGCAACAATCAGGAATTGAAGAAAAATAAAATATGTCCATCGCATAAGGCTTCTGTCTCTTCTGCTGGTGGTTAAAACAATAATTATTGATATAACCAGTTTATAGATAGCTTGTGTTTTAGTCTTAAAACTCATGCTTCTTTACACCTAACGACCAAGCTGTGCGGCGCAAACGAGCGCCTTATAGATGCTTAATTAAGATGCACTTGATTTCCACTTTATCATTTCTTTTGTTAGTGAAGATGAAATTGATTTATATTCACTATCATTCCCAATTGCTACTTCAGCCTCAGTTTTTTTACCCGCTAAAGCTAAACTAAGTACGTCTGCTGCAGTTTTGTGGAAATTTGCATGTAAATTTTTAATTGTTTCGTAATGCTCTGATGTTTTTTCACTAGCAGAACATGAATATAACCATTTTCCAAAGTCACATTGGTTATCTTGACAAACCACAGAAGGTGTCCACTCACTTTGTCCGGTTTTTATGGCATCGATTAGTCGTTGTTTCCACATTCCATGTGCACCAATACCC
>VAPM010961662.1_pt1 | contig 23943 bp, 21 predicted proteins | sample 3395091 | NCBI WGS metagenome assembly VAPM01 (sample SAMN08290445, study PRJNA428436) | hydrothermal vent metagenome | isolation source: Deep-sea hydrothermal vent chimney 3 | place: Pacific Ocean: Juan De Fuca Ridge
AACCTTGTTGGATGGAGTCTAAATGAGCGTACAGCGATGCCACCAGGCTCGGCAGTACCCGAAATGTCATCAATATCTCTTCTTGCTTTCGGCTTATTAGGCTTATTCGGAGTAGCAAGAAGAAAAATTTAGTATTCAATAGAATATAATAATATTAAATCCCGCCGTTGTGCGGGATTTTTTTATGTCATTTATAAATTTCCCGATAAATTGAGGCATTTTCTTTCCAAACGTAAAGAAGGTTAACCCATTGAGTTAATTATTAACCCGTTTGGGTGATGCTGATATATTTTGCATGGGGTACTATTATCCCGGATAGAATAAAAATAAGAGGTGGGTTATGAAAAGTTTGTTAGCAGGTTTAGTTTTAGTGAGTTTTATTTTTAATGCGAACGCAGCATTTACACGTATTGCAGGCAATAATTTTGCGACCGATGATGCAACGGGGCTGGATTGGCTGGCATTATCTGAAACACGAAATCAAATCTACAATAATGCAGAATCGCTTTATACCGGCTGGCGCTATGCAACGAATTCTGAAGTAACTACTATGTTTACAACACTATTTCCGGGTTACGCTTCTGAAAATTCTTATGGATATTCATATACGTACGCAACTATTATCGATGAAGTTGCTACTTTTCAATCGCTTTTTGGTTTTTCAGGGCTGACAGGAACATACGTATCGTATGGGTTTTATCTTGATGAGAGTAATATACTTCGGATGCTCGGTGCTACCTCCTCGAATTCAAATGAAATTGTGTATGGGACTAACTTTTTTAACGATCTGACCGCCAACCTGACTACTCCGAATAGCGTTGCGGGTACGTATATGGTTCGAACAACAGTACCTGTTTCTGGATCGACACCCGTTTCTGAATCGGCTTCACTCTACTTGTTAGCTTTTGGACTTTTAGGCTTGCTTACTGTGGCCAGGCGAAAGACTTAATCTTTGACTAATTGTAATTATATAGACAAAAAAAATCCCGCTCTTTAAGCGGGATTTTTTTTGTCCTTGAGTTAATGAATTCTTAATATTTATATATTAAATTGTGAATGGGGTAGCAGTAAAGTCATTCTTTACTAGCTTTACTAGCTGTAAAATAAAGCCATACAAAACCTGATACTCCCGCAATAACCGAAGCAAGTAAAATACCTGTTTTAGCCATCAGTAAATCCTCTGCAGAATGTGCAAAACCTAATTCAGCAATAAAGATAGACATAGTAAAGCCAATGCCACCCATAAGGGCAACGCCTATAATGTGTTTAAAGTTCACGCCTTTGGGGTATGAGGTTAAGCCAAATTGTATAGCAAGCCAGGAAAAACCGGCGATGCCGATGAGCTTACCAAAAACCAGACCCGCGGCAATACCCATTGATACTGGGTGGGTAACAATACTGCTAAAAGAATTCCAGTCGATAGGAATGCCTGCATTAGCCAAAGAAAAAACAGGAATAATAATATAAGCCGAAGGCAGGTGCATGGTACGTTCTATTACTTGTGCCGGTGCTTGAACAAGGTGCACGCCTTCCTCTAATGCGCGAACTCGCGAACGTAGTTCATCATTTTTAACAATGTTTTCTTCTTTCTGGTAACTGAGTTTAATTTTTTCAACCATGTCATTGATATGTTCCAGGAAGTGTGCGGGGTTGTATTTAGGCCGCATGGGAATAGTAAAAGCCAGAAAGATGCCGGCGAGCGTTGCATGCACACCACTTTTTAACATCGCTATCCACAGTATGATGCCTAATAATACATATGGTAAAGGGCGGCGAATTCCGCCCATATTTAATGAAACTAAAAGTATTAACATCGCAGCGGCAGTTGCCAAAGCCGGTATGTTGATTGTTTCCGTATAAAATATAGCTATAACCAGAACGGCGCCTAAGTCATCGACAATCGCAAGAGCGACTAAAAAAGTAAGAAGGTTTTTAGGGATACGATTGCCAAGCAAGGCTAAAGTACCTAGCGCAAATGCAATATCAGTTGCCATTGGAATACCCCAGCCATTAAAGGTATCTCCCTCAGGATTAAAACCAAGGTAAATAAGAACAGGGACTAGCATTCCACCCACTGCGGCAACGATAGGTAAAATTGCCTGTTTGGGATCAGCCAGTTCACCAACAAGAATTTCTCGTTTAAGTTCCAGGCCGATAACAAAAAAGAACATTGCCATTAAGCCATCGTTGATCCAGTGATGGATTGATTTGGATAATTCAAAGCCGGGTACACCAATAGTGAATTTTAATTTTAATATTTCATAATAAACTTCGCTCCACTGGCTGTTGGCAATGTAGAGTGCTATAACGGCACATAGCATCAGTAAAATACCACTGGTAGTTTGACGATGAATAAAATCTTCGAGTGGTGTTAATACTTTATCAAATGCTTTTTCCCAGGGGGCAATATATTCTTTCTTGGTTTTCATAATCACTGGTTTTTCTCTAACGTTATTTCATTATTTGTTTCGACATGGTTTGCAAATCCAACACCGGCTTCAGTGTAAATATTATATACAGCTGTTGCACCGGCATTCTCTAATTGTGTGACTTCATCTTGAAATCTTGCCGTGGCCACAATACAACCTGTGAATGATATTCTATTTAGTTGTTGCAGCGCAGCTAAATTTGCTTGTATGTTTGGTAACGCTAACATAACAAGCTTAATGCTGTGATCTTTTTCAATCTTTTCCCAAAAGTCGGCATCACTTGGGTCTCCATGCAAAACCTGGCGACCTTTCTGTTGGTGTATCTTAACTCGATAGGAATCAAAATCAATTCCAACGACGGTTTCACCATGTCGTTCTCGCATTTTGTCATAAGCGCCACTGCCGACTCGTCCCATACCAAAGATGGCAATGGTTGAACCGAGCGTGTCTAACAACATGTCATCAGGTAGTCTTTCTTTGCGTTGAAATTTAATCCAGAATTCTCTAAATTGGCTATAAAGTTTGTCATCAATATTATTAAACGGCGCGGCAATAATAAACGAAAATGAAAGGGCAATTGCAATAACGACTAGCCATTCCGTTCCCATCCAGCCATTGGTAACACTGATAGCGGCAACGATTAAACCAAACTCACTATAGTTGGTGAGATTTAAGCTAGCGAGTAATGATGTTCTTGAGCGTAATTTGAATAGAGTCATCAGGATAAAGAATAATGCACCTTTAAAAAAGATAAAGAGTACAAGCAGAATTCCAATAATAAATACTTCGGGTGATAGCTGCCCGGACATGCCAATACTAAGGAAAAAGCCCACCAGGAATAAATCTTTAAGGCCCAACATCGATTTGGCCATTTCTGTTGATTTGGAATGGGTTGAAATTAAAACACCCATGACAAGAGCGCCTAAGTCATCCTTTACGCCAACCATTTCAAATAATTCTGCGCCACCTAATGCTAGCACTAGGCCATATAAAATTAATAGTTCACCGTGCCCCGTTTTTTGTAACAGGCGATGGAGTAAGGGGCGTAATGGAATAAGTAAAAATAACAGCAGCGCCCACATTGACGGTACTTTGCCAGCAGATACGGCTAGAAAAATAACCGCCGCCAGATCCTGCATGACTAAAATACCAATAGCAATGCGGCCGTGTAGCGAATTTATCTCACCCTTGTCTTCCAGAGTTTTTACCACAAATACAGTACTGGAAAAGCTTAATGCAAAAGCCAGGGCTAGAGACATTTTAAGGTCTAATTCTGAGAACAGTGGCGCACTTAGTAAGGCTAAGCCAAAAATGAGTGCACCGAAAACGATAACAATGATCGAGCTATGTAATACCATAACTGACCAGACCTGAGGCCTTATCAGTACCTTCAGGTTTAGCTTGAGGCCAACCGTAAAGAGCAGCAAGGTAATACCCAGGTCGGAAAGTTTCTGCAAAGTTTCGCCACTTGCCACACCTAGATAATTAAGCAGAAAACCGGCTGCGAGAAAACCAACCAGTGGTGGCAAACTAATAAGTCTTGCGAGAAAGCCAAGTATAAAAGCCAGAGTAATCCAGGTTACATCACCAAGGGCTATCGCAACCCATTCAAAATCCATAACTAACATGCCCTATACAATTCATAACTGAAATATACATAATAACGAACAGGATGTATTTAGATTTAGTCTTCAAAACAGGGTTGTAGATATATTAAAGCGTGGCAAGGCTTTATTGTTTAAATTTAAGGTCTGGAGGACTTTCAATCTGCTGAACTTGTGCAATTTGGCCTTAAAATCTTTTTATCTAATAATAATCTTTTAAAATCAATAGGTTGATTGATTACCTTGGCGTGTGAAAATTGCCTAATGAGCAGAAATGGGTTAACCCGTTTGGGTGATGGTTGTATAAGAAGTAACCAGTTATAGTTATCCCTACATAACGAGTATTAATTTTTTAGGAGTGTTAAATGAGAAGTTTATTAGTTGGTCTTCTGTTTTTTGGTGTTGTTTTTAGTGCCAATGCTGTTTATACCGTGAATTCGACGGGAACCATTATTACAGACAACAGTGCCGGTGGTCTGGAGTGGCTTGCGTTGACGGAAACAAGAGGTCTGGCTTTTAACGATGCGTTAACAGGTCGGACGGGTTGGCGCTATGCAACCTATGCTGACATGACTAGATTATTTAATGACTATTTTTCAACTGTACCCTTTAACCAATTTAATTACTATAGTGGCAGTGATGCATTGATTACTGCGACAGTTCAAGAGTTCCAAAGTGACTTTGGGATTACCACTGTTTTTAATCAGGCTACTTATTCTTGGGGCTGGTATCTCTCAGAGAGCCAAAGCTTTCCATACCCGGTGGGTAATGCTGGTGTATCTATTACCCCTTCTCTTACGCAAATTATAGGTCAGCTTGACGTAGGTAATTATAGCCAGGACACCACACAAAGCACTTATAACGGAACATTCCTGGTTCGTGATGCTGTTTCTTCTGTACCAGAGTCTGCTTCTATTTTCCTACTAGCTTTCGGCTTATTGAGTTTATTGGGGTTTGCAAAACAAAAGAGTTAAGTTTTATCTTCCACTAAAAACCGCTGTTAATTTTCATTGATAGCGGTTTTTTTTGCCTTTTTACTGGAGCTTAAGGACCGCATATAACATTCTGTAACTGTTTGAAAGTAATGCTATAATCAGTCTAAATTACAAACTGACAGTGAGACAGGATAATGCCCCTAAAATGGACTGATACACTCGATATAGCCATTGAACTCGACGAGAAACACCCCGATATTGACCCCAAAGTGATTCGTTTTACTGATTTACACGAATGGGTGCTTGCTTTAGATAATTTTAAGGACGATCCTGAGCGTTCTGGCGAAAAAATCCTCGAAGCAATTCAAATGGCCTGGATAGACGAAAAAGACTAAATTCCTGCCTGTTTAGCTAATAAAACAACGGTTTAGTTGGCTAGATCCTGCCTAAAAGGTTAAAATTGGCGCCGTTTTGTGTGGATTTGAACCATCCTTACATCGCTGTAGCTTCTTTGCTCTAATTGCTTCTGGTGCCTGGAATTGAGCAATGAAAAGTGCGTAAATATTTATTGCTACGTATAAGCGAAAAAACCATTCGTTTTGTTGAACGGACGTGGTTTTTAAGGTTCTATTCCAGGCATGTTATATAATGGTACGATTTGAGGCGTGAATTAGTTTGTCAGAACAAGTTATTAATCTATTAAATTTTGATCGCCAAGCGATGACAGATTTTTTTGTCGAGCTAGGTGAGAAACCATTTCGTGCCACCCAAATGCTTAAGTGGATTTATCAGTTTGGTGTGAGCGACTTTGATGAGATGACAAACTTAAGTAAAGCCATGCGCGAAAAGTTAAGTTCTATTGCCAAGATAAGCGTGCCCGATATTATAGAACAGCAAGAATCAGATGATGGCACCATTAAATGGCTCTTTAGTTTAGAAAATGGCAATGCGATAGAAACCGTTTTTATTCCAGAAAATGATCGTGGTACCTTATGTGTGTCATCACAAATTGGTTGTGCTTTAGAATGCAGTTTTTGTTCAACGGCACAGCAGGGTTTTAATCGTAACTTAAGTACCGCCGAAATTATTGGCCAGGTCTGGGCTGCTAATCAGGCCATGAAGGTGATGCCGCGTAATCAACGTGTTATTAGTAACGTGGTGATGATGGGCATGGGTGAGCCGTTACTTAACTTTAATAATGTGGTGGCCGCCATGAACCTGATGATGGATGACAATGCCTATGGTTTGTCAAAGCGACGCGTTACCATCAGCACATCGGGTATTGTGCCAGCATTAGAACGCTTAAAGGCAGTAAGCGATGTTGCCCTGGCTGTATCATTGCATGCAACCAACGATGAACTACGCAATGAACTGGTACCCATTAATAAGAAATACCCAATTAAACAATTACTCAATGCCTGTAAGTTTTATCTGGAAGGCGAGCACAAGCGTAAAGTAACATTTGAATATGTGATGTTAGATGGTATAAATGATCAGCCTCAACATGCAAAAGAATTAGCTGCTTTAATAAAAGATATTCCATCTAAAGTAAATTTAATTCCGTTTAATCCTTTCCCTAATTCAAATTATAAATGTTCGTCGAATAATGCCATTGATCGATTCCGTACTATTTTAATGAAGTCAGGTATTATTGCCACCACACGCAAAACGCGTGGTGATGATATAGATGCCGCTTGCGGGCAACTTGCCGGAAAGGTAATGGATAAAACCAAAAGACGTTTTCGTCGAGATAGTGTAAAAGTTGAGAGTATCAATTTGAATCGTGAAAAGAACATTCAAGATAACACCGGGAGAATGCATTAATGCTTCGGCTAAGTTTATTAATGGTTTGTTTGTTTGCAGTGGCAAGCTGCACCACAGTAAAGATTAAAAATGCCGAAAAGGCTTCGATGCTAAATGCTGACTTAGGTCTGGCATACCTTATGAAAGGTCGAAATGACCAGGCACTGGAAAAATTGAATAAAGCTATTCTGCTTAATCCGGATAATGCTCGTGCTTATTTATATACGGCAGAATTATATTGGCGTATCGATCAAACAGAACTCGCTATTGAGTTTTTCAAACGTGCAATAGAAACCGATCCGGATGATTCATCTATTAGTAATAATTATGGCGCTTTTTTATGCGCACACAATAAATACGGTGAGGCATTTGAGTATTTTCAGGATGCACTCAAAAACCCGGTGTATAAAGATCGGGCTAAGGTATTTGAAAATATTGGAATATGTTCTGAAGAACAGGGCAACTTAAAAGTAGCACGTAAAAACTATATTCGGGCAATACAACTCAAGCCCAGCTTAAAAACATCATTGTTAGCAGTAGCGCAACTGGATTTTGATTCACAAAATATTCAGTCAGCGGCTAAATATCTTAGGTTCCATAATGGTGTTGCTAAAGATTCGGCACGAAGTTTATGGTTGGGTATTTTAATTGCAAAAAAAAATCGAAATAAGAAAGTAATTGCTGGTTTATCTTGGTCACTTGAACGGAAGTTTCCTAAATCAAAGGAAGCTAAATTACTTAAAAGATTAAAAGAGTCCGGGGGCTTGTAATGACGGACACGGAATCATCTGCGACTGACGTGGTTCATGATATAGATGATTCTATTGATTGCTCACTTGCTGGTATTAAATTAAAGAATCAGCGAGAGGAGCTTAAGATGACGATTGATGAAGTTGCGTCAAAGTTAAATCTTGATGTTTGCTATATTCAGGCTATTGAAACGAATGATTTTACAAATATTTCAAGTACTTCATATGTGTATGGATATATACGTAGTTATGCAAAATTGTTAAAGCTACCAGAACAGGAAATGCTGGATTTATATCAGTACGATAAAAATGAAACAACGAAACTGTTACCCGATTATATGGGGCAACGAAAAATATATGCCGGCGCAGTAAAAAGTAATACAGGATGGTGGCTATTTTTCGTCATTATTGTCGGTATACTTTTTTTGAGTTGGTGGCTAGTAAGTCCGTAATTTAAAAATTACTGAAATAGAAAAATATAAAATTAGATAGTAGTAGAGATTTTTAACGTGTCAAAAATACTTCAGGCAATTAGAGGAATGAATGATTTACTGCCAGCAGATGCAGCTGCATGGCAATTTGTTGAGTCATCATTTAGAAACTTAATGGCTCAATATGCATATAGCGAAATTCGTATGCCGATTGTTGAAAAAACAGAGCTTTTCAAACGCTCCATAGGTGAAGTAACCGATATTGTTGAAAAGGAAATGTACACCTTTGATGACCGCAATGGCGATAGTTTAACGTTGCGTCCCGAAGGTACAGCGTGTTGTGCACGAGCCTGCCTGCAAAATGGTTTATTGCATAATCAACAGCAACGTTTGTGGTATATGGGGCCGATGTTTCGCCATGAACGTCCTCAAAAAGGTCGTTATAGGCAGTTTCATCAAATGGGTGTAGAAACATTTGGTATGGCTGGGCCGGATATCGATGTTGAATTAATAGCAATGATTGCCCGCTTCTGGAAAGTGCTCGGTATACAAGATAATGTAGTTTTGGAAATTAATTCATTAGGAACTAACGAGTCCCGTACGGCTTACAAAGCCATCCTTGTTGACTATTTAATGCAGCATAAATCGTCTTTAGATGAAGACAGTATTCGGCGCCTGGAAACGAACCCATTAAGGGTGCTTGATAGCAAGAACCCGAATTTAAAAGACGTTATCAATAATGCACCTAAATTACTGGATCATCTTGATGATAGGTCGGTGCAGTATTTTAAACAGCTTTGTGAACAACTCGATGCTTTGAGCATTGCCTATGTTATTAATACATCGCTGGTTCGTGGGCTGGATTATTATTCACAAACGGTGTTTGAATGGGTTACGGACTCTCTTGGTGCTCAAGGTACCGTTTGTGCCGGTGGTCGATATGACGGGCTTATAGAACAGCTCGGCGGTAAAGCAACAACGGCCATTGGTTTTGCAATGGGTGTTGAGCGACTTGTTGCTCTGGTTGAACAGGCATCTATTAAAGTTGTTACCAATACTCCAGATGTTTATGTCATTCTCGCTGGTGAGAATACACAACAGTATGGCTTGCCCCTGGTTGAAAAGTTGCGTGATAATCTTCCTGCTTTGTCTGTTTTAGTTAATTGTGACGGCGGAAGTTTTAAAAACCAAATGAAGCGCGCAGATAAAAGTGGTGCGACTTATGCGGTAATTATAGGTGAAGATGAAGTGGCCGCAAAAAATGTTTGTCTTAAAAATTTAAGAAGTAAAGAATTACAACAAACAATTAATTTCGATAGCTTGATAAAATGTATCAAGGTTTAATATATAGGCAAGAATTAATAATTAAGGTTATAGTTTTGGAGTTATTATGAGTGAAGAATATCAAACAGAAGACGAACAAATTGATGCAATTAAACGTTGGTGGAAAGAAAATGGTAAGTCTATATTCCTTGGTCTGATTTTGGGCGTAGGTGGTATTGGTGGCTATCGTTATTGGCAAAGTAGTGTCGCTGAACAAGCTCAACTTGCTTCGGAACATTTCCAGGAAGTAGTTGCGCTTTCTAAAGACAAAAAAGAAAAATTTCTTGCCAGGGTAAATGAAGTCACATCAAAGCATGCTGGTGAAAGCTATGCTGATTTTTCCGCTTTTGTTGCAGCAAAAAAATTAGTTGATGAAAAAGATTTTAAGGCTGCCAGAAAACAACTGGAATGGGTTATTGCTAACAGTAAATATACTAGCTTTATTCATATTGCAAGAATTCGGCTGGTTAAGGTTTTGCTGCAATTAAATGAGCCTCAGGCAGCGCTTGATTTAATCAAAGATGTTAAATCATCCGGATTTGAATCAGCTTATGCCGAATTACGTGGTGATATTTATGCGTCTCTGAATATGAACACAAAAGCCAAAGCAGAGTATCAAGTAGCATTAAACAAAATAAATGCAGGAGATCGACATGCAAGCACTATTGAAATGAAGTCGAATAACTTACCTGCAACGGATGCGCCATTAACAAGTGCTGTTAAGGAAAAATAAAAATGCATCGTTATTTTTTATACGCTTATCTTTTTTTAATGAGTATGTTGATAATGTCCTGTGCATCATCGCCATCTCCGGTTCTTCCACCAACTAAATTAACACCTGTAAAATCAGAGATTTTCATTGACGAACAGTGGTATGAAGATATTGGTGAAGGCGTCAGCGACCATTATTATTATTTGCATCCAGTATTTTATAAGGGAATGCTTTTCACCATTGATTATCGTGGTGTGTTGTCGGCTGTTAATCAGGAAAATGGTGATGTCTTATGGAATGTTAAACTTAATGTACCTGTTTCAGCTGGATTAAGTCGAATAGACAATTCACTTTTTGTGGCGACAAGTAATGGCAATGTTATAGCGCTTGATATTAAGGATGGAAAAAAACGTTGGCAAGCAAAGGTTAGCAGTGAAGTTTTTGCTAACCCGGTGCAGGCTGGGAAATTCGTAATTATTAAATCTGTTGATGGAAAAATTGCCGCACTGGATCTAAATACAGGTGAAAGTAAATGGGTTTATGACCGCCCCGTACCCGCCTTGACTTTGCGTGGTAGTAGCTCGCCAGTTGTTTATGAAAACACGATTATTGCAGGTTTAGACAATGGCAAGTTGGTGGGATTGTCAGTTGATACTGGGCAAGAGATATGGACTTTAAGTGTTTCTCTTCCTCGGGGACGTACCGAAATTGAACGGATGACCGATATTGATGCAACGCCTGTAATCAATGGTGAGCATATGTATGTTGTTACCTATCAGGGCAAAATTGCTAATATCCACATTCCAAGTGGAAAGATTGTTTGGACTCGTACTTTTTCTGCATACAACGGTATTGCCTACGATGAGACAAAAATTTATATATCAGACAGTGAAGGATATGTTTGGGCTCTGGACAAAAATTCTGGCGCAACTATCTGGAAGCAGGACAAGTTACTGCGCCGCTCATTAACCGCATCTGTATTATATAAAAATACAATTGTCGTTGCAGATTTTAACGGTTTTGTGCATTTTCTCGATACTGAAGATGGGCATATAAAAGGGCGTATACATCTTGGTGGTTTTGGCTCAGACAAAGAAACCGATAACGATTATATTTTCAGCAAGTTAAGCAATATTTTAATTGCTCCGGTTGTTAACAACGATAGTTTATTTGTTTTTGATCGCCTTGGTCATGTTGGCCGATTTACAATGCGTAAGTAAATTACAAATAGCTTTTCTTATTGGTAAAAATAAATGAAACCTGTTCTTGTTCTGGTTGGTCGGCCTAATGTTGGTAAATCCACCTTATTTAATAGATTAACTCGATCACGTGATGCGTTGGTAGCCGATCAACCCGGTTTAACGCGTGATCGACAATATGGAGAAGGCCTGGTAGGTGATGTCCCATACATTATTGTCGATACTGGTGGCTTGAGTGGTGAAGAGCAGGGGATTGATGAATTGATGGCACAGCAGTCCTGGGAAGCGACTGAAGAGGCTGATGAAATTATTTTTTTAGTTGATGCTAATGCAGGTTTAACACCACAGGATGAAGAAATTGCTAAGCGTTTACGAAACATCGATAAAAATATTTCAGTTGTTGTTAACAAGGTTGATGGACGTGACGCAAATATTGTCAGTGCAGAGTTTTACTCACTAGGTTTCGAATATCTTTATAGTATTTCTTCAAGCCATGGTCGCGGTGTAGAAAATATGATGAGCTCAATGCTGGAGCCCTATCAATTTTCTGATGAGCAGGAAGAAGATGACGAAGAAAAGGGCATTAAAGTTGCTATTATTGGTCGGCCTAATGTTGGTAAATCAACTTTAGTCAATCGTATTTTAGGCGAAGAACGTGTTGTTAGTTTTGACCTACCCGGTACAACACGCGACAGTATTTACTTACCGTTTGACCGAGATGGTCAGCGTTATACCATTATTGACACAGCAGGTGTTCGACGTCGCAGTAAGGTTAAAGAAGTTATAGAAAAATTCAGTGTGATTAAAACACTTAAAGCGATTGAAGATGCACACGTTGTTGTTATGTTACTTGATGGACATGAAGGTATCACCGAGCAAGATGCGAGCATTCTGGGCTTTGTTTTAGATGCTGGACGCGGGCTTGTACTTGCGATTAATAAATGGGATGGCCTGGATCAGGATGATAAAACAACAATTCAACGAGAACTGGATTTAAAGTTACCTTTTATTACCTTTGCAAAATTACACCGTATCTCAGCGTTACATGGAACCGGAGTTGGTGAGCTATATGCTTCGATCAATCAATCTTATCAATCGGCAACACAGCAATTTTCCACGCCTGTGTTAACTCGACTACTAACCAATATAGCGGAATCTCATCCACCACCCTTAGTGAGGGGGCGTAGAATAAAGCTTCGCTACGCACATCAGGGAGGGCAAAACCCACCTGTTATTGTTATTCATGGTAATCAAACAAATGATGTCCCTCTGCAATATAAGCGTTATCTTATTAATGCTTTTGTAAAAAAGTTAAAATTAGTTGGTACGCCACTGCAAGTAGTATTTAAGACTGGGGATAACCCCTTTAAAAATAAGAAGAATAAATTAACCAAACACCAAATTGATAAAAAACGGCGTTTGATGAAGCATGTTAAACGTTAAAAATTTCTTTTTTTAGCTACAAATTCGAAAATATTATTTCAACCCTTATCCCTTGATATCCCAGTGACAAAGTCTAGTATTACCTAGATAAATTAAGCAGCGAGGTTTGATACTGCTTTAAATAATGTTCTAAAGGCGTGAGGCTTATTTATGGATGAACAGCATGTAAGTATGGTGGATACTACAAATGAGAGTAGTGGCCATGCTATTTCTTCGGGTAGCCTTGATGCTGTTCAGCCCCCCAATTTTCATTCCAACCCAACTGAAAAAAACATTGCTATTATGGCTGCGGTTGAATTTGTTCAGGATGCGGTTATCATCTGCGACACCCATTGTCAGATAATTTTTATTAATCACAAAGCTGAAGAACTTCTACGTGTTAAGAAAGATGACATCATCGGTTGTGATTTTGATCATACCATTACAATTTATAACAAGTTAAATATGCCGAGTTATTTAAGCCCGGTTAAAGTTTGTTTGAATGAAAAGCGCGTTATTAAACAAAAAGAAGAAGCTAAACTGGTTAATTCAAACGGTAATCAAATATTAATTGAGTATACTGCAACCCCCGTTTTTGAAAACAGTACTATTGCTTCGGTTGTTCTTGTTTTTCAGGATAAAACCAACGACCACGTTGCTCGCCGCCAACTTGAATATATTATTCAACACGACCCACTTACTAACTTATATAACCGTAATTATTTTGAGCGTCAGCTTAATCATGCCATTAGCATATCCAAACGCGGTGAACGTACCCATGCCATGTTGTATATTGATATTAATCAATTTAAGGTGGTTAATGATACGGCCGGTCATACTGTTGGTGATGAATTATTATGTGAAGTTGCTCTTGTTTTAATGCAACGAATGCGCGAGTGTGACCTTCTGGCTAGACTCGGCAGTGATGAATTTGGTATGTTATTGCATGATGTTGATTCACTCGGTGCGGTACATGTGGCCGATGATTTGCTCAATGCGATGGCAAAGCTAACTTTTATTCGAGCCGGACATTATTACGATATAAACATTAGTATAGGAATAGCTTTACTGGATACGGAAACTTTTTCTAAAGAAGATGCTTTAAGAAAAGCAGATATTGCCTGTACTGTTTCTAAACAGTTAGGCCAAAACTGTAGCCATCTTTATTCTGATTTAGACAGTGATGATGTGTTTGTGCGAGACGAATTAAGCTTAGTTAATGAGTTGCATACTATTATTTCTGAAGATCGTTTTAAAATGGTCTACCAACCTATCATCAATCCCCGTTCGGGTGAGGTTTTACTACACGAAACTTTATTACGGATTGTTGATAAAGATAATACTATTCGTCCGTCCTCTTCATTTATTGATACTGCTGAACGTTTTTCGATGATGCCTAAAATTGATCGTCGTGTTATAGAATCTACCTTGAATAACATTAAATATTTATCAAGCAAGCACGGTGACTTAACGATTTCAATGAATTTATCGGCAGTTTCAATTGGTAATCAGGATTTATTGAAAGACATTAAATATTTAATCCTTTCATCTGGTATTAAACCACAACAACTCGTCTTTGAAATTACAGAGTCATCAGCGATATCACAAATTGAAAGTGCGCGGTTTTTTATAAAAGAGTTAAAGGAAATTGGTTGCAAGTTTGCATTAGATGATTTTGGTACAGGTTTTAGTTCATTTGCTTATTTGAAATATTTACCTGTCGATTATCTTAAAATTGATGGCACCTTTATTCGTGACATTATCAACGACACTGTTGATCAAGCGATGGTTAAATCAATTCACCATATCGCAAAATCCTTAAAAATAAAAACCATTGCCGAGTACGTAGAAAATGAAGCAACTTTGAAATTACTTGCTGCAATGGGAATTGATTATGTACAGGGCAACCATATCGGAGAAGCATCCGATAAAATAGTTCTTATCTGAATTCTCTCGTCTTATTACAATTTTTGTCGGGCTCATATATTTAACCTGAGTCCGGGATATGAAATTCTATACTACATAGTTATCATAGTTACTAAAAAATAGCGTCATTCCGGCGTGATTTTGGCAGGAATCCAGTAGGTTGAAAGCTAGATTCCTGGTAAAATCTGTGGGAATGACGTAATCTTTGTTATCCTGAACTCAGGTTAGCTAGTTGATTATTATAGTTATTTCTAATTAAAGATTTTAGCCCTTAGCCCGATATAATGTTAAGGATATATTTTATTAATATTTCGTGATAAGGAATCAAATATTGATATTCAGTAAGGATAATAATGACTGATAAAGCTTACATCTTGAGTGTTGATGATGAAGAGATTAATCGCGATATTATGGTTGATATTCTCGAAGATGAATTCGAAATTGAATCAGTTACCAATGGACGTGAGTGTCTTGACAGTATAGAAGAAAGAATCCCGGATGTTATTTTGCTCGATGTCAATATGCCGGTTATGAATGGCCTGGAGGTTTGTAAGCACTTGCGTGAACATCACATCCATAAAGATATTAAAATAATTCTGGTTTCTGCATTGGCAATGGCAAGCCAAACACAAGAAGGGCTTGATGCGGGTGCGGACAAATATATTACAAAACCCTTCGACGAAGATGATTTAAAAAATACCATATGCGACTTACTTGAACTCTCAAGTTGACGTAAGGTCTGGAATCTCTAAAATGATTAATGTTTTCTGGTATACCACCCGCTGGGCAATTCTGCCTATGTTACTTGGTTCACTGTTCTTTGACTTACTTGCACCAGGCTTGATATGGAAAAATGAATTATTTCATGATTTCCTCGAAGGTAGTGGATCACTTATCAGTTTTGCTCTTGCTGTTTTTATTGCAGCCATGATTAGTCGCAAACGGTTAACTGCTAACTTTGTCTGGTTGGCGGTGTGTTTTATTGTAATGGGTGGAATGGATTTAGCACATAGCCTGTTACATCCCGGTCAGCCATTTGTGTGGTTACATTCAGCAGCAACATTTTTTGGTGGCTTATTTGCTGCCATGATTTGGTTGCCACCGGTTTTATCGGCTAAGTTTTTTAATGTTAAAATATTTTTGCTAGCCATTGTGTTCACAGTTGTATTTTCTATTGGCTCTATTGTATGGCCGGAAATAACCTTGCCAATGCTTGATGAAGAAAAACATTTCACAATAAGTGCTATGTTCATAAATGTATCCGGAGGTGTTCTTTTTGCAATTGCCTGGTTATATTTTTTTATAGAAAAGCGAAACAATCCGGCAGATGAAACAATTTATTTTTCAAATCAGTTTTTTCTTTTTTTTCTGGCTGGGGTTTTATTTCAATTTTCCCTGTTATGGGATGGTAACTGGTGGCTGTGGCATATTTTGCGTGCCATCGCTTATGGAATATTACTTTTATATTTCGGCAGAAAGTACTGGCTGGATATGCTTGAGATTGAAGAGAAAGATCGGGCCAAGTCCAGATTCTTTGCAAATATGTCACATGAATTACGCACGCCCATGCACGGTATTTTAAGCTATGCACGAATGGGGGTAAGTCGAGTAGAAACTGCACCGCGAGAAAAGATTAAACGTTATCTAACAAATATACAAATCAGTGGTGACAGGTTACTTAGCTTGCTTGATAATCTTCTAGATTTATCCAAGATGGAATCGGGTAAAATGGAGTTGAGCATTCAACAGAATGACTTTGGCATATTGTTGCAATCCTGTATTGCAGAGTTTGATGCTAAATTTAAGGAGATTGGATTAGAAATCAAAATTATCACCCCAGAAAAAACGATTAATATTTATTGTGACGAATTACGTATAAAGCAGGTTATTATTAATTTGTTATCCAATGCAATTAAATTTTCACCAAAAAATAGCATAATAGAAATAGAATATTGTAAAAATAATAATGACAGGGTGGAATTTTATATTCGAGATCAGGGCCCTGGAATTGAAAAAGATCGATTGAACAGTATATTCGAAAAGTTTGTTCAGGACGATAGCGATGAAACAGGTCTAGGTATGGGTAGTACTGGACTGGGGCTGGCAATTTGCAAAGAGATTATTCTGGCACATAAAGGTGAAATAAGTGCACTGGAAAACATAGAGATAGGAGCCGTTTTTAGCTTTAGCTTGCCAATAGAGCCAATACAGGAATAAATATTTTTTTACCAACAGACTATAAATTCATTTTTACTAAACTATCTTTCCAGTTTTTATTTTTTTCGCTTTGTAGCAGTAATATATATTTACCAACCTCATTTTCATACCAACCATTATGGTTTTGTAGTGGCTCGACACTAAAACCCCACCAGCTACCATTTTCATCTTGTGCCAGCCAGTTAACCCAGTGTGGGTAGTTTAAATTCGGGGGTAGCGTCTGTGGCGTCATTTTAAAAATAGAAGGGGATCGACACGAGTGTTATTAAGGTTAACACTCCAGTGTAAATGTGGCCCGGTTACCCGGCCGGTCATACCGACTTCACCAATTTTTTCACCCTTTTTTATTCTTTGTCCGGCTTTTACAATAATTTTATTCATATGAAAATACATACTGATTAGACCCTGGCCATGATCGATGAAAACTGAATTGCCGTTAAAAAAATAATTCCCCGTGTTTGATACAATGCCTGCCGCAGGGGCTTTGATTGGTGTTCCTTGACTCGCTGCAATATCAAGACCGCTATGCGGTCGACGAGGCTGTTTGTTAAAAAAGCGTCTTAGTCCAAATTGACTGGAGAAGGGGCCTTTTACTGGTTTAAGGAAATTGGTATCAACATTGTCAACGTTGCGCCAGGTTTTGAATACAGTGCCGATAATTTTCTTTTCTTTAATAATTCGTTCTATATCTTTCTTAGTCGGGTTAACCTTGCGTTTGTTTTTTATTATCAGATATTGGGTTTTATATTTTTTGGGTTTTACATTGAAATATATTTTCCGCGATGATTCTTTTATTTTTATAAAGTGTTTACCTATTTTTGTGTTGAGTGAAATACCAATAACAGCATGCCATGTATTATTTTTTTTCTGAACCATAACCCGCTTATTGTTAAAGCTAGTGTAGGGTGCTGCTTGAGTTGTTGGAATATTTAGGTCGATAATACTAATGCCACCCGGTACAGCGTTTACTCTAGGGGGGGTATTTGCCTGAACTTTTGTACTACCGTTTAAAAATATGAGTATTAGTGTAAACAAATATGCATTTAGATAATAAGGCTGTCTTTTATTCATGAACTGTATGTTATCTCTTTATTTTTGTATGAGTGACGGTTGATATGAATGAGCCGTTGGTCAGACTTGTTTTCACTTTGTCACCTATATTAAGCTGTCGGATATCGTTTATAACTTTATTTGTTTCTGTTGATGTTACATAAGCATAGCCACGCTCGAGTGTTGCAAGTGGGCTTACGGCATTCAAAGTTGAGGTGCTTTTAATAAAACGTTGTTTTAATGTGCTTATTTTTTGTTGTTGAACTAATTTAAGTTGTTGTAGTAATTTTTTAGTATGTTGCTGCGTTGATTGTATTTTGTATATTGGGTTCTGTGCCTGGCAGAGTAAATTCAAGTTGTTAATCTTATGTTTTACTGTAGTTATTCGGGAAGTCATTAATTGTTGAAGTCGGTATAAGTATTCATCGGCACGTTGACTGGTTTCTTCTATATGTCTGCGCGGGTGTCTTATTCGTTTGGATAGATGGTTAATCGTTGACGCTTTATTGTTTATAATATTCAGTGTGAGTTGCGTTATTCTTTTTTGTAAGCTCGACGTATGTTCTAACCAGCTTTGCGCATCCGGGCTAACAAGCTCCGCAGCAGCTGTTGGTGTTGCGGCTCGCACATCGGCGACAAAGTCTGCAATGCTAAAGTCAACATCATGTCCTATCGCTGAAATGATCGGAATATTGCAATTATAAATAGCGTTGGCGACGTTTTCTTCATTAAACGACCATAAATCTTCCAGCGAGCCACCACCACGGGTTAGTAATAATACGTCACATTCATTGCGCTTGTCGGCAAGTTTTATCGTTGCAGAGATGTCTGCAGCAGCGGCTTTGCCCTGTACACTCACCGGATAAATAATAACCTGCAGTGAGGCAAAGCGGCGTTTGAGTGTTGTTAGTACATCGTGAATTGCTGCGCCTGTTGGTGAGGTAATGACGCCGATACGTTTTGAAAAATCAGGTAGTGTTTTTTTTGTTTTGCTTGCAAACATGCCTTGGGCATTGAGTTTGTTTTTTAATTGCTCAAATTGTTGCCGAAGAGCGCCTTCACCGGCTTCTTCCATATGTTCAATGATAATCTGGAATTCACCACGTGGTTCGTAAAGGCCAATTTTTGCTCGTACAATAACTTGCATGCCATTGCGTGGAACAAATCGAAGTGACCGATTGCGTGTTCTGAACATGGCACAGCGAACCTGTGCATGGCTGTCTTTTAAAGATAAATACCAATGACCAGATGACGGGCAGGCAAAGTTGGATATTTCACCTTCAAGCCATAGAAGTGGAAAACCTGTCTCGAGTACCGAGCGGACTTCCCGGTTGAGTCGGCTTACTGAGTAAATATCGCGTAGTTGTGTTTTGGTCATATGCTTTAAGGCTATTGAATTATCGTGATTTATTGTAAACGGTGATAATACTATGAAATATTTTTTAAGGGTATTAGTTTTGCAGGTAGTGGGGTGTTTTAGTGAGGGATGAGCTTATTTTTAGCTGGTTTGGTGTATGAGTGCTATGTGGGTTTATTGATTTGAATTGTGTAGTACTTACAGGTCTAGCGAAAGCCGTTTTGATTGTTTAGCATAAGTGGCTATGACTAGGCGTGGTTTTTAAATTTATTGTGTGCGATTTGAATAGAGCTGAACTCGTTTTGATTGTTCAGCATAAGTGGGCTATGGCTAGGCGTGGTTTCTTAAATTTATTGTGTGCGATTTGGATAGAGCTGAACTCGTTTTACTCGTTCAGCATAAGTGGGCTGTGACTAGGCGTGGTTTCTTAATTTATTGTGTGTGATTTGGGTAGAGCTGAACTCGTTTTACTCGTTCAGCATAAGTGGCCGTAAAATAAAAAAATGACGGCCACTAAAAAAGCCGAGTAAAAACTCGGCTTTCTTTTGTTAAATGCTATTTCGGATTAATGTGGTCCGGCATTCGCTTGTTCTCTTGCTTGCTCTAAAGCCATACTGCTTTGTGCTTTTGCTTTATTCGCGAGTTTAACTGCTTTGTCAAAATCACCGGCTTTAAGTGCTTTTTTAGCTTTCTTGATGATTTTTTTAGTGTCGCGCCATTCATAGAATTTTTTAGCAGCACGTTTAGTTTGATGTTCAGCGGCTGTAATCGCACCGGTAGCATCATTTTTAGTGTGAGTGGGACCTGATCCTGCACAAGCAGTAAGTGTTAAGGCAATCGCTGCCGTTAGGATGATCATTAACTTTCTCATTTGTTCCTCCAAAGTCGTAAAAATTCTATAGTTGTTTTAGCTTTATTTATATATAAGCTTTTCAATATATTGAAATTATAGTTAGATTGAAAAGCTGTAAATTCGGGGGTGGTAAGACCCGGACTTGAATTGATTATGCGTGGTTATATCCTGAATGGCAATAGTTGATTGGGCTATCTTTAAGAGATTCTTTATTTTATTTGAATTTAAATGTTATTTAAACGTATTTAAATGGCGTTCGATATTGGCTCGAGTGCAAAAATTCTTTATAATTCGCGGTTTTACCCAGCCTTGGAATCCCAATTATGCTGCGAATAGCTGAAGATGCCCTCACTTTTGATGATGTATTACTTTTACCCGCTCACTCGAATGTACTGCCGCGTGATGTTTCCCTTAAAACCCAGTTAACCCAGACTATCTCCCTGAATATTCCGTTAATGGCTGCGGCCATGGATACAGTAACCGAATCCCGTTTGGCGATTGCTATTGCCCAGGAAGGTGGCATTGGCATAGTGCATAAAAATATGACTGCTGAAGAGCAGGCCAAAGAAATCCGTAAGGTTAAGAAATTCGAAAGTGGGGTGATTAAGGATCCTATCACTGTATCACCAACTACTACTATTAGAGATGTCTTATCTTTAACCCAAAGAAAGAATATATCGGGCGTGCCGGTCGTAGACGGTGAAGATTTAGTGGGTATTGTGACCGCACGTGATTTACGTTTTGATACCGGCTACGACGATCCCGTTTCTAATATTATGACGCGCAAAGATAAGCTGGTAACGGTTAAAGAAGGCGCGACAAAGGAAGAGGTTAAGGCGTTACTGCATAAACACCGCATTGAAAAAGTGCTAGTGGTGAATGATGACTTTAAATTACGTGGCCTGATTACGGTAAAAGACATACAAAAAGCCACCGAAAACCCAAATGCCTGCAAGGACGAACATGCGCAGTTACGTGTGGGTGCGGCGGTCGGTGTGGGTGCAGGAACCGATGAGCGAGTTGAAGGTTTAGTGCTAGCTGGTGTCGATGTTATCGTGGTCGATACCGCTCATGGGCATTCTCAAGGTGTATTAGACCGTGTGCAATGGGTTAAAAAGACTTTCCCTGATGTGCAGGTAATCGGCGGTAATATTGCCACCGCCGAGGCGGCAATCGCGTTGGCGAATGCCGGTGCAGATGCCGTTAAGGTTGGGATTGGCCCAGGCTCTATTTGTACCACACGAATTGTTTCAGGGGTGGGCGTACCGCAAATATCAGCCATTGCTAATGTGGCCGAGGTCCTTAAATCAAAAGGTATTCCGCTTATTGCCGATGGTGGTATTCGTTATTCAGGGGATATCTGTAAAGCCCTGGTTGCCGGTGCACATGCGGTAATGTTGGGCAGTATGTTTGCCGGTACCGAAGAGGCTCCAGGTGAAGTGGAGTTGTATCAGGGGCGTTCGTATAAGTCTTATCGTGGCATGGGCTCACTCGGTGCCATGACCCAACAGTCTGGTTCAAGTGACCGTTATTTTCAGGAAGGTAGCGAAGCTGAGAAGCTTGTGCCGGAAGGCATAGAAGGCCGCGTACCGTATAAAGGCCCATTGGGTTCAGTTATAAACCAGTTGACGGGCGGTATTCGAGCCAGCATGGGCTATACCGGTTGTGCATCGATTGATGAAATGCGTTCTAAGCCGCAATTTGTCAAAGTAACCAATGCCGGCATGGCAGAAAGTCATGTACACGATGTTTCTATTACCAAAGAAGCACCCAATTATCGCGTTTAAATTTTATTTAAAGCGTTTTTACTTTTTATATAGGTAGGCTGCTGTTGTGACCACTGCTAATATCCATGCCGATCGAGTATTAATCCTTGATTTCGGATCGCAATATACTCAATTAATTGCCCGACGTGTTCGTGAAGCCGGTGTTTACAGCGAAATCTATCCTTACGATATTGATGAGTCGGCAATAACCGACTTTAATCCTAAAGGCATTATTCTTTCCGGTGGGCCAGAAACGGTTACCGAAGGGGCGTCGCCTCGTGCACCTGAATGTGTCTTTGATATGGGCGTACCGGTTTTAGGTATTTGTTACGGCATGCAAACCATGGCGGCGCAATTGGGTGGCAAAGTTGAATCTGCAGCCACGCATGAATATGGTTATGCGCAAGTTCGGGCGCGAGGCCACACTGAATTATTAAAAGACATAGAAGACCATCAAAGCAAAGAAGGCTATGGTCTGCTTGATGTCTGGATGAGCCACGGTGATAAAGTTGTAGAGCTGCCCGATGGTTTTGTTTTAATGGCATCAACTGATAGCGCACCGATTGCCGGTATGGCAGACGAGTCGCGCCGTTATTATGGCTTACAATTCCACCCTGAAGTCACCCATACCCATCAAGGCGAACGTATTATTAACCGTTTCGTGCATGAGATATGCAACTGTGCCAATTTATGGACAGCCGATAATATTGTTAATGACAGTATCGAAACAATTCGTAAAGCCGTTGGTAAAGAAGAAGTTATTTTAGGTTTATCCGGCGGGGTAGATTCGTCAGTAGTTGCGGCTTTATTACATAAAGCCATTGGCACACAGCTAACCTGTGTATTTGTTGATAATGGTTTACTGCGTTTAAACGAAGGCGACCAGGTAATGGCCACCTTTGCCGAACACATGGGTGTAAAAGTAATTCGTGTGGATGCTGAGCAACGTTTTTTAGATGCGCTAAAAGGCGAAGCTGACCCGGAAAAGAAACGCAAAATTATCGGTAATTTATTTGTTGATATTTTCGAAGAAGAATCCAATAAACTCGACAATGCAAAATGGTTAGCACAGGGTACAATTTATCCCGATGTGATTGAATCAGCCGGTGCAAAAACGGGCAAGGCACATTTAATAAAATCACACCATAATGTGGGCGGCTTGCCTGATTACATGACATTAAAACTGTGCGAACCTTTACGTGAACTGTTTAAAGATGAAGTGCGTAAGTTAGGCGTGGAGTTAGGTTTACCCTACGATATGGTTTATCGTCATCCTTTCCCCGGCCCAGGTTTAGGTGTGCGTATCTTAGGCGAAGTTAAAAAAGAATATGCCGATATTTTACGCCTAGCGGATAATATATTTATTGAAGAATTGCATGCCCATGACTTGTATCAAAAAGTAAGTCAGGCGTTTACGGTTTTCTTGCCGGTAAAATCAGTGGGTGTTACAGGGGATGGTCGCCGGTATCAATACGTTGTTTCATTGCGCGCCGTTGAAACAATCGATTTTATGACTGCACGCTGGGCGCATCTGCCTTACGAGTTTTTAGAAACAGTATCGTCACGTATTATTAACGAAGTCACTGGTATTTCGCGAGTGGCTTATGATATATCGTCTAAACCGCCTGCTACGATAGAGTGGGAATAAGCCATTATATATTTGGCGCGTGTCATTGCGAGTGAACAAAGTAAGATATCCGTCATTCCTGCGTACGCATATATGGACGTATGCGGTAGGGTGACGCAGGACGCTAAAGCCGAGGCGGGAATCTATGCTTCAATAAGGTATTATGTTTATAAATGAAATCCTGTGCATATAGATTCCCGCCTGCACGGGAATGACGGCAAATTTTCAATATCCTCCGCTAATCACAAAAAATGATAAACGATACAGACCAAGATATAAAATGGATGCAACATGCTATAAAGCTAGCCCGGCATGCAGAATCTATCAATGAAGTACCCGTTGGTGCGGTGATAGTCAAAAACAATAAAATAATCGCAGAAGGCTGGAATCAACCTATCACCGGGAATGACCCAACCGCACATGCCGAAATAATTGCGCTACGCGCAGCGGCTCAATCCATAGACAATTACCGAATAGTCGATACTACTTTATATATCACGTTAGAACCTTGTGCCATGTGTGCAGGTGCTTTGATACATG
>VAPM010168229.1_pt1 | contig 23937 bp, 22 predicted proteins | sample 3395091 | NCBI WGS metagenome assembly VAPM01 (sample SAMN08290445, study PRJNA428436) | hydrothermal vent metagenome | isolation source: Deep-sea hydrothermal vent chimney 3 | place: Pacific Ocean: Juan De Fuca Ridge
ATGGAATGAAATGACTGCGGCAATCTCCATAATTAAACCCCTCTACATAAATAACCTCATAACTTTTGACTTCACCTATCGATATGCTATGGTTTCAAAAATCATAATAAAGAGATCTCCATGAATTCTGATAAACAACCCTCAAACCTTACTGCGTATCAACAACCAGTCTATGAAGATGAAATAAGCTTAGTCGACATAGTTAACGTACTTTTGCGCAGAAAAAAACTTATTTTAGGGATAACTATTTTTGTTATTGGTATTGGCTTGTTCTATGCTTTTAGTCAAAAACGCGTATATCAAGTAGAAACTATATTATCCCCTCCTAGTAATGAAATTATTCAATCTTTTAATTTGCATAATCTTCAGAATATCAAGAAAAATGATATTTACTCACGTTTTACTCAAGTTATTAAGACAAGAACATTCAGGCAAGAATTTTTTAATAAATTTAATGTTATTGAAACACTTTCAGATATACCTAAAAATAAAATGACAGCAAGTGAAATTAATAAAACTTTTGAAAACTTTAGTGATTCATTAAAAATAATTAAAAAAGATAAAAAAGATAAAAAAGATAATATTAAAATTTCCTTAGAAGGGCTTGATAAAGATAAATTAGGGGGCTGGCTAGATGGTTTTGTTGTACTAGCCAATAGCGCAATTGTTAATCAGATTGTGAGTGATATGCGAGCAGGGATAAATTATAAAGTTAAGGACTTAAGATTGAAAATAAAAAACAAAAAACTTTTTTACAATCAAAGACGTAAAGATGAATTAGAGCGTTTACATGATGATTATCAAATAGCAAAAAATTTAGGAATTACAGAACGCAACGACAGTAAAAATATGATTTCATCTAAGAATAACTTGTCAATATATATGAACGACGCAAAACGTTATATGGAAGGTACAAAAATATTACAAGCTGAAATAAATGCATTAAAAAATAGAAAGTCGGATGACATCTATATAAAAGGCTTACGTGATTTACAGGAACAGTTAGCAATGCTTGAAGTTATAAAAATTGATAAAGATAAGCTGCAAGCAGTAACTGTTGAGAAAAAAGCTGCCTTAAATATCGAACCGATTCGACCAAATAGAAAATTAATTGTCATACTTTCACTTATTTTAGGTGTGATGTTAGGAATTTTTGCAGTATTTATTATGGAGTTTATAAGTAGCTTCAAAAGACAAGCTGATAGTGTTGATGTTGTATGAATCATCAATATAAGTAGGTCTTTAGGTTGCCTCATGAGTTTGAATATTGCGAGTAGTTGTCATTAAGAGTGAAAATACAGCATAAAATACTATAGAATTATTTAAAATAGGTTTTGCCTGTTTACGGCTGCATATATTAAGGTAAAGAAGCCCGTAATAAGTAAAACAACCAGAAGCAGTTGCTAAGGGCAAATAGCTGGACATTCTTAGAAATCTCACCACCAAACCCTCAAAATTGTTACGAACTGTAACATAACAGTGACTTCAAAAATAAACCTTGAAACAACATAATAATATGATATTGTTCAATGATTGAACGCAAAAGGACACTGCTAAATTGCAAGATGAAACAGCCTATAAATTGCTCAAACTCATAGAGGCCGAACCTCATTTGAGCCAACGCGAGATTGCGCAAAAAATGGGTGTTAGTCTTGGCAAAACTAACTATTGCCTAAAGGCTTTAATTGATAAGGGCTTTATAAAACTTCAAAATTTTTATAAAAATAAAAAGAAAAGAGCATATATCTATTTCCTTACCCCACAGGGAATAGAAGAAAAAGCCGAAGTGACTTATCGCTTTTTACAAAGAAAAATAAAAGAATATGAAAATATTAAAGTTGAAATTGAAAGCTTAAAGAATGAAGCAGCTTCAGCAAAAGAAATAGGAATGAAAGATAGTGACAGTTAATAATAAAAATCAGACACGCTCCTGGTATCTAGTTGTAACAAAACCGAAATCCGAATTTAAAGCCCGAGAAAATTTGCTACGCCAAGGTTATGAAACCTATTTACCCCTCGTACAAACGTCACATCGACGTAATGGAAAAAATATAAAACGTACTGAAGCTTTTTTCCCACGTTATCTTTTTATCTCTCTCGATAAAGAAACTGATAATTGGGCACCCATTCGTTCAACAATAGGTGTTGCAGGTATGGTGCGGTTTGGTGGAATGCCAGCCGTCGTTCCTGAAAACATGATCGATAATTTGAAGAGCAATGAAAATGAATTCGGTTTGCAATCATTTGAAAAGAAAGTATTAAAGCAAGGCGATAAAGTAGAAATTATAAATGGCCCGTTTGAAGGTTATAAGGCTATTTATCAAAAAATGAAAAGCACAGAACGAGTTTCTGTTTTGTTGGATATTGTAGGAAAAAATACTCAAGTTACTTTGAGTGTGCATGAGCTTGAAATAGCTTAAAGAATGCCACCGTTGGTTCCTTCACTTCCAAGGGAAAGGTTACGACTGCATGGACGCAGGAGGTAGAGCAACGCATGGAGCAGTTGCCGAGGATGGGATGATTATAAAATCTTATACTTGCAGTTAAGCACGGTAGGGCGGTAGCGTGTTTAAAATATCAATTAGATAGAAGTTAAATTACAAAAAATTAATATGAAAAATCCACTGAAAATATATATTGCAGGCCACCGTGGCATGGTGGGCTCTGCAATTATGAGAGTTTTACAGCAACAAGGTCAAACTGATTTTGTAACACGCACTCATGCTGAACTTGAACTTACCAATCAAGCTAAAGTTAGAGGATTTTTTGAGTCTGAAAAGCCAGATCAAGTTTATCTAGCAGCTGCTAAAGTTGGAGGTATATATGCGAATAATGCATATCCGGCTGAATTTATTTATGACAATTTGATGGTACAAGCAAATGTTATTGATGCCGCATTTAATAGTGGCGTAAAAAAACTGTTATTTCTAGGTTCAAGTTGTATATACCCCAAACTTGCTCAGCAGCCTATGAGTGAGAATGCATTACTTACAGGCTTACTTGAACCAACAAATGAACCTTATGCTGTAGCAAAAATTGCAGGTATTAAGCTTTGTGAAAGTTACAATCGCCAGTATGGTGTAAGTCATGGGGTAGATTATCGAAGTGTTATGCCTACTAACCTTTATGGCCAAGGTGATAATTATCACCCCGAAAATTCCCATGTTATTCCTGCAATGATTCGTCGATTTCATGAAGCAAAAATCAAGAAATCACCAAACATATTAATTTGGGGAACTGGTACTCCATTTAGAGAATTTCTTTGTGTAGATGATATGGCGGCTGCATCAGTATATGTAATGAATTTAGATAAAGAAATTTATGAACAATATACTCAACCTATGCTTAGCCATATTAATGTTGGTGTTGGTCATGACCTCACAATAGCAGCGCTAGCTAAAATAATAGGGAAGGTAGTTGGTTATAAGGGAAAAATTGAATTTGATACTTCAAAACCAGATGGTACACCTCGAAAATTAATGGATAGTACTCGTTTGAATAATCTTGGGTGGCATGCAAAAGTCAAATTAGAAGATGGACTAACGCTTGCGTATCAGGATTTCTTGAAAAACAATTGTTAAAAACATAATAAAAATCAGCGGATATATTCTAGTGGCAAGCAGTAATTCAACCTACCCATCTTCAGTAAAACTGATCAAGAGACTTTGGCTGCATCTCTCTCAACGTCGTCAAAAACAGTTTTGGATATTACTTGTGTTAATGGTTTTTGCTTCATTTGCTGAAATGATTAGTATTGGTGCTACTTTGCCATTTCTTGGTGCGTTAACTGCCCCGGAATCTTTGTTTAATCATCAGTTAATGAAACCTCTTGTTGAACTACTTGCTTTAACTGAGGCAAGTCAGCTTCTTCTTCCACTAACTATTATTTTTATTTTCGCAGCTTTAGTTTCTGGAGCAATTCGATTGGTTCTTCTCTATGTTATGGTCCGGTTATCCTTTGCAACGGGGGCTGACCTTGGAATTAATATTTATAGAAAAACACTTTATCAGGAATATGAAATTCATATCGCCCGTAATAGCAGTGAAATAATCAATGGAATTATTAATAAAACAAGTTTGGTTATTCATAGTGTCATAACACCAACTTTAAGCTTAATTAGTTCAATAATAATGCTCGTGGGAGTAATGATTGCTTTGCTTTTAATAGATTTTATTACAGCAATAACTGCTTTTGTAAGTTTTGGTGTTATTTACTGGTTAATAATTCATTTCACCCGACAACAGTTGTTCGACAATAGTCAGTGTGTAGCGAATGAGTCCAGTCGAATGATAAAGTCCTTACAAGAAGGTTTGGGCGGTATTCGAGATGTACTTATTGATGGCAGTCAAGAATTTTATTGTCGAGAATTTCAGAATGCAGATCTTCCTCTACGTCGAGCACAAGGTAATAATCAATTTATTAGTAGTAGTCCACGCTATGTATTGGAGGTGATAGGCATTACTTTGATTGCGATTTTAGCATATATCATGACTCAGCGAGCTGATGGTATCACTACTGCTATCCCTGTACTCGGTGCTTTGGCTCTTGGAGCACAAAGACTTATGCCAGCATTGCAACTTGCATATGGATCATTGAGCACAATAAAAGGTTCAAAAGTGTCATTGGTAGATGTTTTAGATTTGTTAGAGCAACCATTACCAAGTGACGCAAATATAACATTTGTATCACCTGTGGTATTTAAACAAAATATTAACTTAAATAATGTTAGTTTTCGTTATGCATCTGACGCACCATGGGTAGTTAAAGATATTAATCTCAATTTGATCAAAGGTAGTTGTATAGGTTTTATGGGGGTAACAGGTAGTGGCAAGAGCACTCTAATCGATATTATTATGGGGCTATTGCCACCTACAGTAGGAGGACTTGTCATTGATGGACAAGAAATCACTACAGCGAATCGACGTGCCTGGCAGTCCCATATTGCCCATGTGCCACAGAACATCTATCTCTCTGATAGTACTATCGAGGAAAATATCGCTTTTGGTTTACCTAAAGATCAGATTAACTTTAAGCGTGTTCAGCAAGCAGCACGTCAGGCACAGATTGCAGATTTAATTGAAGGTTGGCCGAAAAAATATCAGACATTTGTTGGCGAACGTGGAATACGGCTTTCTGGTGGCCAACGGCAACGCATAGGTATAGCCCGTGCTCTTTACAAACAGTCAGATGTTATTATCTTTGATGAAGCGACGAGTGCATTGGATAATGAAACAGAGCTAGCCGTGATGGAGGCAATTGAGTCTTTAGGGAGTGATTTGACTATCATAATTATTGCACATCGATTAACTACTTTGAAAAATTGTGATCAGATTATTGAAATGGGAAATAATAGCATTCTACGTGTTGGGAAGTATGATGAGCTGATTGATGCTTTTTATAAGAGAAAAACTTAATAGCAGTATTAAATAGTGAGAAGTTAACAATGACAAATTCTAAAATAGGTAATAAATGAAAAGGGCTCTCATTACAGGTGCGGATGGTTTTATCGGGTCACATCTGACAGAAATGCTTGTAGCTAAAGGATATAAGGTTAAGGCGCTTTCTCAGTATAATTCTTTTAACAACTGGGGTTGGCTAGAAGGTGTTAATTGCAAAGAACAAATCGAAGTGTTAACTGGCGATATACGTGACCCCCATTACTGTAAACATATTACAAAAGATGTAGATATCATTTTCCATCTGGCAGCACTTATTGCGATTCCTTATTCTTATGTAGCACCTGATAGTTATGTGGATACAAATATAAAAGGCACGCTGAATATTTGCCAAGCAGCCAAAGAAAATGGCGTTGCCCGTGTTATTCATACTTCAACGAGTGAAGTGTATGGTACTGCGCAATATGTCCCTATCGATGAAAATCACCCATTGCAACCTCAATCGCCTTATAGTGCAACTAAGATTGCTGCCGATGCGATGGCTATGAGCTTTTATAATGCTTTTGATTTACCTGTAACGATCGCAAGACCTTTTAATACTTATGGACCACGCCAATCAGCGCGTGCTGTAATCCCAACAATTATCACGCAAATCGCTACAGGTAAAAAAGAAATTAAGTTAGGAGATGTATCGCCTACTCGTGACTTTAATTATGTTGAAGATACTTGTCGTGGATTTATTATGCTTGCAGAGAGTGATGCGACCATTGGCGAGACAATTAATATTGGTTCCAATACAGAAATAAGTATTGGCGATACACTTCAATTAATTAAAGAATTAATGTCTAGCGATGTTACCTTTACGTATGATGAACAACGAAAACGACCAGAAAAGTCAGAGGTTTTCCGACTTTGGTGTGATAATAAAAAAATTGAAGAGTTAATAGGTTATAAGTCACAGATTGATATTCGAAATGGACTACAAAAGACTATTGATTGGATTACTCAAGCAGATAATCTGAAAATGTATAAAGCAGAAATTTATAATGTTTGATGGTTTTATTGACTTTGTTCGAGAAATTTATGGGACAAATGATTTTATACCATTACACGAACCTCGGTTTTCTGGCAATGAAAAAAAATATTTGATGGATACTATTGATTCTACATTTGTATCCAGCGTAGGTAAGTATGTTGATGATTTCGAATTAGCTGTTGCGGAATATACAGGTGCTAACTATGCTATTGCCACGGTAAATGGCACCGCTGCACTTCATACGGCATTAATTTTGGCCGGTGTGCAAAATAATGATGAAGTGATTACACAGTCGTTAACATTTGTCGCAACTTGTAATGCTATTCGTTATTGTAATGCAGAACCTGTATTTGTAGATGTAAGTAAAGAAACACTTGGGCTTTCAGCTGAAAGCATGTCTGCTTTTCTCGAAGAAAACTGTGAAGTGCGGAATGATGGTTATTGTTGGAATAAACGTTCTAATAAAACTGTTCGAGCGTGTATCCCTATGCATACCTTTGGATTTCCTGTTGAGTTAGATGCAATAAGTCAATTGTGCCATCGCTACAATATTACTTTAATAGAAGATGCTGCTGAGTCGCTTGGAAGTGTATATAAGGGACAACACACAGGAACGGTAGGAAAAATTTCTGCAATAAGTTTTAATGGAAATAAAATTATTACTACCGGTGGCGGTGGCATGTTGTTAACAAATGATAAAACTTTAGCAGAGAAAGCAAAACACATTACAACCACAGCTAAAGTTATGCATAAATGGTCTTTTGAACATGATGAAGTGGGATTTAACTATCGACTACCGAACCTAAATGCAGCCTTAGGATTGGCGCAGATGGAATTATTGCCAAAAATTTTAGAAGGAAAACGTATAGTTGCAGAAAAATACCAGGAATGGGGGGAGGTTAATGGCATTGAATTCATTAAAGAGCCTGAGCAGACAAAGGCTAACTACTGGTTAAACACCATTATAACCAAGGACTTATCTCAGCGAGATACGCTGTTGGAGCAGACAAACAATAATGGTGTAATGACTCGTCCTGCATGGACACCGATGCATAAATTACCAATGAATTTACAATGCCAGACAACTAAGTTAACTAATACTGATTGGTTACATCAACGGTTAGTGAGTGTGCCTAGTAGTTTGCCTCATGTTTTGTGACAGTTTTGTTGGGTAAAAGAAAAAATGAAATGGTTGTTGTTGGAACTGTTTACCCTGGTATTGAGAAATATATAAGTGATTATTTTTTGTCACTAAACAATCAAAGTATGAATGAATTTGATGTTCTTATTGCAAATGATGGTTTGAGTGAATTTGAGATAACATTAGATTCAAACAAGCATTTATGCAAGAGCTTAAATGTTAATGGAACTATTTCATCCAATAGAAGAAATGTTATTAGTCATGCAATTGAAATGGGATACAAGAAAATAGTATTTACAGATTGCGATGATACATTTGAACAAAACCGAATAGAAGTTTTATGTGAGCTTCTTGGTAGAAATGCAGTCGTAGTGAATGACCTTGATCTAACCAATGAAGATGGAATACAACAAACAACTAAATATTTTTCTCAACGATTTAATGATGCTGATAAAATTAATGAGAACATGATTCGTACCGGAAATATAATGGGTTTATCTAATACAGCTGTTTGTATTGAAGCTCTCAACGATATACCGGCCTTGATAGAAGGAGACTCTATTGCCTTTGATTGGTATTTATGGGCTTGCGTTTTTCAATCAGGAATTGATGCGCTCTTTACTAGTAAAACATCAACTAAATATCGAGTTTATGGCAAAAATACGGCAGGGCTGCCGCAGGTACTTAATGAAAGTAATGTTCGTAAAGGTATAGAGGTAAAGCAGCAGCATTATAAGTTAATGAGTAAGTTTAATCGTGTATATGATGAATTACACTGTGAATTTGAAGAGCTAAGTGGTAAATGGAAAAATAAGACTTGGCGAAATGAGTATATTAACGCACTAAAAGATAATTTTATTGGAAATCACATGTGGTGGGAAAATATACGGCCGCCATCAGAGGTAGGATTAGTATGAAAGTTAAGCTGACGCAGGAACGCAATGTAGGAATAGGGGAAAAGCCTTATATCATTGCTGAATTAGGTTCCAATCATAATGGTGATATGGAGCTTGCGAAAAAGCTTATTGATGCAGCAAAAGAAGCAGGTGCGGATTGTGTGAAGTTTCAATCTTGGTCAAAAGATACTATTTTCTCACGGAAAACTTATGAGGATAATATATTTTTAACTGATGATTATCGAGATAGAAATGATTACACGCTTGAGACAATAGTTGATGAATATTCAATTTCTTCGCAAGAATTATTGGATATGAAAATATATGCTGATGAAGTAGGGATTGACTGTACTTCAACGCCATTTTCAAAAGATGAAGTGGATTTTTTAGTCAATGATTTGGAGGCAGATTTTATTAAGGTTGCCTCGATGGATCTTAATAATTATCCTTTGCTTAAGTATATGGCTGCAAAAGGTAAACCAATGCTTCTATCTACAGGCTTAAGTAATTTGTCCGAGATTGATACTGCAATACGGACAATAGAACAAGCTGGTAATTATAAAATAGTTATACTTCACTGCGTTTCCCTTTATCCTCCTGAAGATACGCAAGTTAACTTACGTAATATGGATACTTTACTACAAGCATATTCATATCCAGTTGGATTCTCCGATCATACTCTTGATACCTGTGTCCCTCTGGCTGCTGTTGCAAGAGGAGCATGTGTTATTGAGAAACATTTTACTTTAGACAAAGATATGGAAGGGTGGGATCACAAGGTATCAGCAACACCAGATGAAATGAAAAGACTTGTGGGTGATGCTAAACGAATATATAACGCTCTAGGAACCGGTCGGATTGATTGCGTAGAGAATGATGATCGTATAGGAGCTTTTCGTCGTAGTATCGTTGCCGCACAAGAGATTATTGCGGGGCAGGTGATTACAGAAGATATGATTGATTTCAAGCGACCTGGAACAGGTATGCCACCAAAGGCAGCGATGTACATAATTGGTAAACAGGCAAAACGTAATATTGCATTTGATGAAATTATTGAGTTTGAAGATTTCTAATTTATATGTCAAAAAATATAGATACTGATTTTAAGAAGCCAATCATTATTTTAGGCGCTGGTGGACATGCAAAGGTTTTAATTGAAGCAATACGCCAATCTGTCCATGAAATAATCGGTCTTACTGATCCTGTTATGGCTGAGTCTTCACGTTTTTTAGGCATAAAGGTACTTGGTCATGATGATGTAGTCTTTAACTATTCAACGAGTGAGGTGGAATTAGTTAATGGTATTGGCGCTATGCCGGGTAGTAAATTGCGGCATGAATTGAATGAACGTATGGAAAAGAAAGGCTTTCAGTTTGCAAAAGTTATTCACCCTTCCGCAATGATTGCTAGTGATGTAGAGATCGGTAGTGGTGCACAAATAATGGCAGGTGTAGTGATCCAGCCAGGTGTAAGAATAGGTCGATCTTGCATAATTAATACTGGTTCCATTCTAGATCATGATTGTGTTATTCATGACGATTGTCATTTAGCACCTGGAGTAACACTTAGCGGAAATGTTGATATTGGCGAACGAACTCACATTGGTACGGGAACTTCGGTTATTCAAGGGATTACTATTGGGCATGATTGTATTATTGCAGCGGGATCTATTATCCATCATAAGATACCTTCAAATACTAAATACATTCAATTTCGTAAAGAGCAGCTAGAGGAGCAAGTTTAAACGTGTTAGCAATTATTCCAGCGCGTGGTGGTAGTAAAGGTTTACCAGGTAAAAATATCAAACCTTTGAATGGTTCACCATTGATTTGTCATACGATTAAAGCGGCTTTGGCAGCAAAATCTATATCTCGAGTAATCGTAACAACTGATGATGAATCTATTGCAGAAGTCGCTATTGAATGTGGTGCTGAGGTTCCATTTATGCGTCCAGCTGATCTTGCACAAGATGACTCAATGGTAATGGACACATACTTTTATGTGACTGATAAAATTGCAGAAGAAACTGGTAAGCCTGTAGATTCTTTTGTTGCCTTGTTACCAACTGTTCCACTAAGAATCTCTGATGATATTGATAATGCTGTTAAGATATTTCATGACAACAATGCTGACTCTGTGATTAGTGTGACGGAGTCACCAGTTCCAATAGAATGGTATAGAAAAATTAATAGTGAAGGTGTGCTGTGTGATTATTTGCCAGAGTTCAATGCAGTAAAGAATCGTCAGGAATTGGAACAAACGTATGTGCCTAATGGTGCTATTTATGTTTTTCGTACGGAAAATTTACGAGAGACACGTCAATATTATATGGATAAAACATTTCCATACATTATGCCTCGTGAACGCTCCGCTGATATTGATGAGTTATTAGATTTTGAGTGGGCTGAGTTTCTATTAGGTAAACAAGCCGACTCAAATGGCTGAATGTTATAAAGCGGCTGTAATCGGCCTGGGACGAATAGGTTCTTCTTATCCTTCTGGTGATATTCCACGAACACATGCTGGAGCATATTCAAATAACCCAAGAACAGAGATCATTGCTGGCGTTGATTCAGACGAAAAGGCTCGAAATGATTTTTCACTAAAATGGGGAAAAGATATTCCCGTATTTTCAACAGTGAAAGAGATGCTCGCTCACATTCACCCTGATATTGTTAGTGTTTGTGTTCCGCCTCCTTATTTAGCTAATATTATTGCAGAATTTTCACAGCAGTCGCCTAAATTATTCTTTCTTGAAAAACCCGTGGTTGTTGAACCTGATAACTCTAAAAACCTGTTAAAAGAAATAAATAATGTACCCACTGCAGTAAACTATCATCGTTGCTGGGACCCGGCTCATAATCGTTTTTTTGAACATGTGCTTAAGTCAGAACGTGTAATATCTATTCATGTGATGTATGCCAAAGGGATGTTTAACTATGCAAGTCATATAATTGCATTGCTTATTCGATATTTTGGTCCAGTAGGTAATGTTACAAGCATTCCAGTAAATACTCATAATAAAAGAAACCCAGATCCATCCTTGAGTTTTGTTTTGAAGTTTGAAAATGGAATTCATGCTGTTTTTCAAGGTTTTGATGAGATACCTTTTGATCTACTTGAAATGGATATTATGACTACTTCTGGTTTGTTTTCGCTTAAATCAGCAGGGTGTAGAAGACGGCAAGAGTTACCTAAACGTGATGCATTCTACCCAAATTACACTCAATTGATAGATGTTCCTTATACAGAAATGGATGGACAAGTAGAAGGGGTAAGTCAGGCTGTTGATAATATTGTAGGCTTTCTGGATGGTATTGAGGAGAAATTATCCTGTGATTTATCATTGGCCCTGGATGTGTTTGATGTAATGTGGCGAGTGAAAGAATCTTTAAATTCGGAGAAAAAATGACTAAACCAGCGATATTAGGTGGAGACCCGGTAAACACAAAAGTTTTCCCACCCTATAACACAATAGGTGATGAAGAAAAAAAAGCTGTTATGGAAGTTTTGGAGAGTGGAGAGCTTTCTGGATTCATAGCTGCAGCCATACCTGAATTTAATGGTGGCCCTAAAGTTAAAGCATTAGAACAAGCCTTTTGTGGGTATTTTGATACTAAGCATGCAGTATCAGTTAATTCAGCAACGAGTGGTATCTACTGTATGCTTATGGCAATGGGTGTTGGTCCAGGAGATGAGGTAATTACTTCACCTTACACTATGCATGCAACGGCATCGAGTATATTGCAATGTGGAGCTGTTCCAATATTTGCAGATATTGAAGAGGATACTTTTGGTTTGGATCCAGTATCTGTTAAAAAAAATATTACTGAAAATACCAAAGGTATTCTTGCTGTTAATATTTTTGGTCACGCTGCTATGCTGAACGAGTTAAAAGATGTTGCTGATCAAAATGATCTTTGGTTACTGGAAGACAATGCGCAGGCACCAGCAGGTATTATCGAAGGTGGTAAATTTACCGCCACAGTAGGCAAAGCTGGTGTATTTAGTTTTAATCGTCATAAAACCATGCAAAGTGGTGAGGGCGGTGTAGTTATCACTGATGATGACTCCATTGCTCAAAAAATGAGGTTAGTTCGCAATCATGGAGAAGCGGTTGTTGATGCAATGGAGATTGAGGATATTGCTAATACCATTGGACAAAATTTAAGAATGACGGAAATGGAAGCAGCTGTTGCTTTATGTCAATTCCGTAAACTCGATGCACTAAATGCATCTCGAATTAAATTGGCAGAGCGCTTAACCGAAGGATTAAAGGATATAGCGGGGATTACTCCACCTGCTGTAAGAAATGATTGTAAACATGTCTATTATTTTTATGTAATGAAATACGATGCTAATAAAACAGGATTGTCTCGCGATAAATTTGTTAAAGCAGTGAATGCTGAAGGCTATTATATTCGGGAAGGTTATTTAAGACCTATATATCTAGAGCCGATGTTTACACAAAAAATCTGTTTTGGTAAAGGTGGTTATCCTTTTACAGCCAATAACCGTAATAATGAAATAGTCTATGCTCGAGGTTTATGTCCTGTCTGCGAAAAATTAAATGATGAAAAAATTGTACTGACAAACATTATCTACCCTCCACTGACAGAACAAGATATGGACGGATTTATTTCTGCTATTAAGAAAGTGATTACTTATAGTGTAGAGATTGAGAACCATCCAGATTTATGATTCTGTTTGTGACAGGTCAGTATGCTGGCGCACAGTATATTCACCCATTATTGGAGAAATGGTCAGTTTCAAATTCTCCTAACTGGAGTTTGGTAGCAACTGGTGCATCGCGCAAATATTGGGATGATGCTCAAGTCAGTTATAATTTGGTTGAAACACCCTTGATAAACAACGTTGCTAAGTGTATCGATGAATTAAAGCCTTCGCTCATAATTGTTTCTGCATCGGCAAATATTCATCTTGAAGGTTTGTTTATAGCAAATGCAAAAAAGAGAGGAATAACTACAGCTAGCTTTATCGATATATGGGCAAATTATCTGATGCGTTTCAAGCATAGTGGTGAATTAATATTTCCAGATAGTGTTTTTGCAATTGATGAAAAATGTGCTGAGGAAATGATTGTCGATGGAATTCCTCAGGATATTATCAGAGTAATTGGTCAGCCTTACCTGGAAAAAATCACTAAAAATACACCTAGGCTTGGTACTACTACCCTATTAACAAGTCAGCCAATAAAAAAATATTTAGGCAACAGTCTAGGATACGATGAAGCAGATTTTTGGAAAATTTGTTTAGATGCAATTAAAAAAACGAGGAGGGGGGATGTCCTGGCAACTCGGCACCCCGATGAAGATAGCTATACTGACAGGCAAGCTAATTCAAATATTATCTGGTCAGCGGGACAGGGAATAGACGATGTTGCTGATAGCCATACTGTGATAGGAATGTTTTCAATGCAGATGATGGTTGGGTATTTGTGGGGACGAAAGGTGGCAAGCATTCAGCCTCACCTCCGTGAAAATGACCCATCACCACTGTCTCGCTGGGGTCTGATTCCATTATTAGAACAAGTTGATGAGTTAGTGCAATTTCTTAGCGAGGAAAGAGCACCAAACGTTAATCAGGAATTAAAAGGTAATCTTGCTGGCAGTCTTGAAAGACTAGAGATATTTTGCGAAAAATATCATTGAGCATATCAGGTAAAATCTATCGAGTGCTAACGTCTGGTTGGTATCTTATATTACAAGTATTTTTATAGTATTAAAGGTTAATAAAATGAGTAAAAAGAAAGGATGTGTCCATTTTGTCCATGCTGTCGATACTGAAGGCCCACTTTACGAGAGTCTGGACGAGATTTTTAAGCGTGTAAAAGAATACTATGGTGTAGACGTAGAAGCCTCCGAAGAAAACCTTAATAAACTGCAAAACAAGGAAATCGATTGCGGGAATTTTACTGATGCGATAGCGGAAATGCTACAGCCCGATCAAATTACATTTAATGGTACTTGGGATAAAGTATATGAAATGATGGATGGGTTGATGGCTGATGAGTTTAGATATCAGCTGCCAGATATGGATGGTAACGGCTATTCTTTTAGTTGGTTTTGTGTTGACCATGTAGGGTATAACAATAATCCAAGAAGAAGAACTATGGGGTTTCATGGCATACATGAGGAGTATCTCAGAATACTGAAAAAGTATAATTGCTCTGCAGACAGGATTTATTGGCATTATCACCCCATGAGTTTTTCAATGGATGCGCACCGATCTGGTAATAATTTCAATTTCACAAATTTGCATAATGAAATACTGACGCGAAGAATTATAGACCACTCCTGGTTTCCCGCAGCCTTCCGTCCCACATCATCAATTCGTATGGATGGTAATGTTTGGCTTGAACAATGGATACCGTTTGAGTTGGGCAACATGAATGTCGATGACCATGAAGATCTGATTAACAACCAAAGATTAACTGGTGTGTATGGCTTAGATAATGACTGTCGGGGAGCACCAACAGATTGGTCTATTTACAACCCCGATGTGCGTGACTATAGAAAACAAGGCAGTTTGAAAAGGTACATTGGTCGATGCTTAAACGTGAAATCTTATTGCCTTGAAATCAATGAGAGAGAAATGAAAAAAGCCTTTGATAAGGCTGCGTCAGGAGAAGATGTACTTGTTTCTGTAACGAATCATGACTTTAGGGATATGGTCGCGGAAACAAATGAGTTTATAGACCTGGTGAAGACTGTCTCAAAACAATATCCGGATGTTGGCTTTAAGTGGAGTAATGCTGTAAGTGCATTCAGGCATGCGGTTGGTATGGAGAAACAGGAAGCGGTAGCACTTTCTTTCTCTATGCCGGAAAACGTTTTGCACGTAAAAAGCGACAAACAAATCTGGGGTCCTCAACCTTTTCTGGCAATCAAGACCAGGGAAGGAAAATATTATACTGATAATTTTATTAACGACGATGAGTATAATTGGCGATATTCATTCGATTCCTGGACTATAGAATTAGATGCCATTCAGGCGATAGGTGTTGCAACGAATGATCTGGCAGGAAATTCAGTAGTCTACGTTAATAATATTGCAGATCAAACAGGTGAGTGGAAGCCCGCTGTTTATAATAATAAGGATTGGTAAATTAAATTGACTACAACCACCCCTATATTTATTACAGGTCTTTATCGATCTGGTACCAGTTTGTTATCGAGAGTGCTAAACGCACATCCTAAATTATCAATTACCTTTGATAATGTGCATTTTATGCGGTTCTGTAATAATAAGTTTGACCCACTTAATACTGAAAATATATCGAAGCTTCTCGATGATGTCTCAGAGCGAGTGCTTGAACGTAGCAAGATTCAACTGGATAAAAAATCAGTTATATCAGAATTGAGTAGGTTGGACAAAGTCAACTATGCTGATATTTACGACCTCATAATGAAGGACTGTTTCCTGCGTGAGACTGGAAAAGAAATATGGGGAGAAAAAACAAATGTGGCATGGGGTGCAATACCGGACTTTATAAGTATGTTTCCCAATGGGAAGTGTATCTTTTTGGTAAGGGATCCCAGGGATGTTTTGTGCTCATTTAAAAGGATGACCACCAATCCCTGGCCAGACTATCTCGATGGGATATTCGCTTCTTTAGGGGCATTTCAACAGGCGTCACGCCTGGCTAATCGTCTCTCAAAGGATTCTTTGTATATTGTTAAGTATGAAGACTTTGTCGTAGAGCCAGAGAAACATTCCCGAGAAATGTGTTCTTTTATTGGTGTTGAGTACGATGATGTGATGCTGGACACCAGCACTTACATTGATGTGGATGGTGAAAAGTGGTCTGCTAATACCAGTTATTCAGAAAAAATAGTCAATATCTCTCCTGCGTCCGTTGGTAGATGGAAAAAGAATATTCTAAAAGAGGAGCTTTCTCTTCTGGAAATGATCCTAAAAGAGGAAATGGAGTCATACGGATATGAATTGTCCGGAAATACTTTTACCAATGATGATTATTTAAAATCTTTTGAAATGCTTAGGGCATCTCCGACATTAATGTCCAGGTTTGAGTTCTGGCTTAAAGAAAAACGAGGGATTGATACATATCCAAATAATCCAGGCTGGCAACCACAAACTGTAAAATTAAACTGATAGCACTAGGTAGAATTGGTAATGAAAATTGTATTGTTGACGAAGCATAATATTTATCATGGCAGAGAATATATGTCTGCACTGATCAAAAATAATATTCGATTCGACGTAATTTCAATTGATCCCGATAGTGAATGTAGTGATATTGAGGATATAAGAACAAATTACAGATGGAAACCAGAGTCACTGGAAAATATGATTGATAGTGTGGACAATCACTATGTTTTTGAATCATTAACTGACCCGGATTTCCAAAGACACATGGATGTGAGTGGTTATGAGGTAGGAATTCAAGGTGGTGGCCTTGGTATCCTTAAAGATAATGTGATTAGTAATTTTAAACTGGGATTATTGAACTTTCATCCCGGTGACTTACCTGCATATCGAGGTAGCTCTGCCCCGGAGTGGCAACTATTTGAAGGAAAAGAAGTGGTCGCAACGTGTCATTTAATTGATGCTGGGATTGACTCCGGCGATATTGTAGGAAAGAAAAATCTCCAGTTGGATTATTCAGACTACTACTCGATGAGAGCGGGTATTTATCCGGAAATGGCTTTATATCTTGTCGAGATAATACTGCAGATTATTTTGGATAATGGAATTAATTCGTTGCAAGAACAGGATGAAGATAACTCGGTGTATAGAAATTATATCGGTGATGATGCTATCGAAGAGTTAAAGGAAAGGATGGAGCAGGGGGATATTTTTAAACATAATGTTTTATAAAATTACAGGTATAGCATATGAGTGAAGATTTGAATTATGGCAAACCGCCAATCGATGGCGTTCGGTATTGCGCCAGGTGTTGTTTTCCCGAAACGGTTGAAGGTATTGAGTTTGACGAAATGGGCATATGTCGTTCATGTCAGTCCTCTGAACAAAAAATTCACATCAACTGGAAAGAGAAAGAAAAAGAGCTTGGAGAAATAATCAAGCATGCTAAAGAAAAATCAGGCGATAACTATGATTGTGTGATACCCATAAGCGGTGGTAAGGACAGCACATTTCAGCTCTACGTGCTTACCCAGATATATGGCATGAACCCACTGGCAGTGACATTCAATCATAATTGGCTTAGCAAAACCGGTTTTTATAACCTTATGAATTGTTTGGAAGAGTTTGATGTCGACCATATAATGTATACACCAAAAAGAAGCACGATAAGTCGTTTAGCAAAGAAATCAATTGAGGAAATCGGTGATTCATGCTGGCATTGTCATGCAGGTATTGGTGCGTTTCCACTACATATTGCACAAAAATTCAGAATACCTCTGTTGATCTGGGGTGAGTCAATTGCGGATTCATCTGGTAAAGCGACTTATGAAGATTCTAAGTTCAAGTTTGATAGAGACTATTTTACAAAAGTTTCTGCTAAGGTTCGCCCGGAACAAATGACTTGCGGTAACTCATCATTGTCAATGAAAGAACTTCATATGTTTGAGCCACCAACGGCTGATGAGTTGGAAGAGGCGGGTGTTTGGGGTATGCATTTAGGTGATTATATATTTTGGGACGATGAGCGCCAAACAGAGTTTGTGAAAAAACATTTTGGGTGGCGAGAAGTAGAGATGGAAGGTACCTATAAAAGGTATAAAGGAGTCGAATGCATCATGCAGGGGGTACATGATTTCATGTGTTACCTCAAACGAGGTTATGCGCGTACAACCTGGCAGGCAAGTTTAGATGTCAGGAATGGCCTGATGACCAGGCAGGAAGCATTTGAATTAATAAAAAAACATGATAAAGAAGTACCTGAAGCATTGGATTATTTTCTGGAAATTGCTGATATGGAAGAGAGTGAATTTTACGATATGATAAATAAATTAAAAGTGGAGGGTGTAAAAGGGATAGAGTTACCGACATCGCACCGCCAATCAGCTTTGGAAGAAACCAAGAGAAAACCTTTTGTGCGGCAACTAATTGATGAGTTAAGGCCTTCTAATGACGACTAATAAATCAAAAAGTTTATTTTACGACTACAATATTGAACAGTTACATTCTTTAATTAAGAGTAAAGAGTTACGTTACCGTGATCTTGTAGAAGAATGTATTAACAGAACGAAGGAAGTAGACCCTAAATATCACGTCTGGGCATCTTTTGATGAAGATGATTTCCTGAGTCAGGTTGATGACAATATGACTCTTACAGGAAGAGATTATGATATGTCAGGTATTCCTGTGGCTGTTAAGGATATATTTAATACAATAACGCTGCCAACGCAGATGGGAAGTCCGTTATGGAAAGGTTTTACAGCAGGAAATGATGCTCGAGTTGTTCATACCTTAAAAGAGGCCGGTGCACTTATTGCTGGTAAAACTGTCACTGCCGAATTTGCTGTTCATGCTTTGAATGAAACCTTAAACCCACATGATATTTCACTCACTCCAGGCACATCCTCCAGTGGTTCCGTAGTTTCTATTGCAATGGGTGTTTGTCCAGTGGCGCTTGGAACTCAAACAGCCGGTTCAATTGTTCGTCCAGCTAGTTTTACGGGTGTCTATGGGTTTAAACCGTCATTTGGACTTGTGCCAAGAACAGGCATACTCAAAACTACGGATAGTCTTGATTCAGTAGGCTTTTTTACTATCCATTATAAAGATATTTTAAGGGTTTTTGAGGCAGTTAGGGTAAGGGGTAAAAATTACCCAATCAGTAATGCTGCCCTCTATGACGCGCAGCGACAGAATAAAGATAAATCAAGACCATGGCGAGTTGCATTTTTCAAGACCTGCACCTGGGGTGACGCAGCGGACTATGCAAAAGAAAATATGGAGCATTATATAAACAAACTTGCAAACCTGAATGATGTAGAAGTAGTAGAAGTAGAGTTGCCAAAAGAATTTGAAAGAATTCATGATCTGCATTTGACGATATACAGGAAAGCACTTTCATATTATTTCAGTAAAGAATATAAAACATTTGACAAGATGTCAGACAAAATGGTCGATTTGATTGAACAAGGAGTGAAAATATCACCGGCAGAATATTACGATGCGATTCGTGATCAGGATGCTCTTTGTAATTCAATGGATGAAATGATGAAAAAATATGATGTGTTAATTTCTCTATCGACTGCTGGTGTTGCACCACCTAGAGAAATTGAAGAGATGCCTGATCCTGCATTGATCTGGAATACACTGCAATTACCCGTTGTAGCAGTTCCCGGATTTGTCAATGAAAATAATTTGCCTTACGGCTTTCAGGTGTGCAGCAGAAAATACAATGACTACTTGTTGTTAAATTTCCTCGATTATTTGCGCGAAAATGACATGATTCCGGAAAAGATGAATCCGGTTTTATCTTAATGCTATATAACTTTAGAAATGACAGGGATTATAAAATATGAGTTCTGAGTACAGTAAAATTAAGCCAATTCAGCAACTGGATGATGTGCTGTCAACTTTGGATTCTCTATTCGACGAATTCGAAAAAAAGAATCCTGAAAAAACACAGGTAAGCTGTCCATTCTGTAATGCTGATGAATCAGTTAAAGCTTTTTCATATAAAAATTGTGACTATCGTAAATGTTCTAATTGTGAATCTGTTTATTTGTCACCACGAGTCACTGAAGAATGGTTGGGTGAATATTATTCTTTCATGCAGGAACGGTTTGCTTTTGAAATGCCGGAATCAAATCGACAGTCTAGAATTGATAACCTGATGAAACCACGTTGGGAGCTTTTATATAACAAATTTAAACCCTTTATTAAAAGTTTGCCTGTGAAGCGTTATATGGAAGTGGGGCCGGGTGTGGGGTATTTCACTGAAGTGGCACAAATGAACAATTGTGCAGATGAATACATACTAATTGAGCCAGATGTTCATTGTCAGGAACAATTAAAAAAACTCGGTGGCAACACTAAAATTTATGACTGCATACTTGAGAATGTCGATGCAGCTGAGTGCGGTAAGGTCGATATCATATTTATTAATAGCGTTATTGAGCATCCATTTTCAATTAATAACTTTTTTGCCAAGCTAAATGAGTTATTGAGTGATAATGGAATAATCGTGCTTGTTGATATGCACTGCAAGGGTCTTGATATTGAGGTTCTGAAAGAAAATACGCCAAATGTTAATGTCTATAGTATTTTGCAAATTGCTTCTATTAATGGTATTGAAACAATGTGCAAGAATAATGGATTTGAAATGAAGGATGTGTTTTCTATTGGTAAAATGGATATTGATATTATTTATGAGTACGCTAAGAGTCTGGATGATGAACATCCGCTAAAAGGATTTGAGAATGTTTTCGGTGGTGCTTTGGTTCGGCAAGAAATCCAGGATGTTTTATCAAAACATTTACTTACCGGTTATAATGGTTATATATTTCAAAAATCTAGTAATAGTTAGTTGATGTTGAGTAAAAGAATCATAACCAGTGGTTTCGGTGAAGAGCGACTGTTAGTTATAAATTACTTGTACGAAAAACATAACTGGAATTCTGTATTAAACTTTTTATGAGGTTTATGAAAATTATTATGAGAATAATATACAAAGTGGCCCATATATGAAAAATCATGAATTATATATGATCTCAGAGGATGAGAATATTCGGGATGCTATAAAGAAAATGGATGTTGAGCAACTGGATTTGTTGGTTGTTGTAAAACAAGACGCAACTGTAACTGGTGTTTTTACTAGTGGTGATTTTAGAAATGCAGTACTAAAGGGAATAGATATAAATAACAAAGTTTCTACTATCGCAAACAAAAACTTTTTAAGTCTTGGTGAAAATTACTCATTTGATGAGGCTTCAGAATTATTTGAAGATGAATACGTGGTTGTAGTTCCAGTCCTTCAAAATGATAAGCTAATTGATGTGGTGCATCGGAAAAAATTCCATGGAAGTGATGGTGGCAACTTTAAACTTCTGGAAAAAAAACTGGCAACTGTCATCATGGCTGGTGGTAAAGGTACTCGGCTTGACCCTTTTACTAGAATTTTGCCAAAACCCCTTTTGCCACTCGGCGATGATCCTGTAATTAAAGTTATCATGGACGAATTTATATCGCATGGTTTAGAAAATTTTTTTATTACCTTGAAAGATAAAGCAAAAATGATTAAAGCATATTTCCATGACCATGACATGGGATATAAAATCAACTATATTGATGAAGAAAAACCGTTGGGGACAGCTGGTTCTTTGAAGTTGATGGAAGATGTACTAGATGATGTATTTTTTGTCTCTAACTGCGATATTATTATTAAAAGCGATTATGCGGAGATTTTGTCTTTTCATAATAAAGGTGAATATTCGATCACTTTGGTAGGGGCAATGAAGCAATATTCTGTTCCCTACGGTGTTTGTGACATAGAAAAAGACGGAAAGTTAAAATCATTTATAGAAAAGCCGGAATTTGATTATCTTGTTAATACAGGTTTGTATGTGATTGCCCCTTCAGTGATTAAACTGATTCCAGAAGATACGTATTTTGATATGACTGACCTTTTAAAAGCCCTGATGGATAAGGGAGAGAGAATTGGTGTCTACCCTGTTTCTGAAAAATCATGGGTTGATGTTGGTCAATGGGAAGAATTTAATAATGCATTGAATGATATTCGATTTATTTAATTGGCATTATCAAATACTAATAGTTAAAATAAATGTTTCTCCCTTTTTTATGACGATATATTCTGAATAATATTCCTTTTGGAGTTCAGTTATTTTCATGAGAATATCAGGGCTATTCTCTTATTGATTTTCCTGATTCTTTATCTAAAGAAGGTTTCATTCCAAGACAATCATGTAACCCTATAATAAGCGAGATTAACCTTTAGCGAGTATATTATGAAGAAGATATTAGTAGAGCGTTTTCCTTCTATAGCAATTGACATATTTCAACAACAACTAAAAAACTTAATAGATATTAAGATTGTTGTATATAATGGCGAAAAAATTGCTGTAAATCAAAATATTGAACTTTTAAATTCTTTATCAATTTCAAAAGGTATTGGTATCGATTCTTGTCCTTGGTCTATAGGCTATATTGAGCAGAGATATTTTAGTGCGCATGAAGGTGTTTTTTTAAGTATTCTTTCTCGCTATGATATATATAAAAAAGCATTTACAACAGAAGAGATGTTAGATCACTACTATCGTCTAGTTAACTTCTGGATAAATAAAACAAAAAATATAGACGCTGTCTTTTCACTTGATATACCGCATGTACCTAGTTCTTTTGCACTATACTTGGTGACAAAGTTTTTAAAAATTCCATTTATCTATATTGATTCTGCTCTTGTTTATAATAAATTACAGTATTTAGGATGTTCTTTTAAACATAGAATGCTTTTAGCTGAAAATGAGCAGTTAACAGCAAAAGAATTTTTGACTGCTCATTATGATTTTTATACGGAGTATAATTCAGCTGATCAAGGCGTTGTTTCTAAATATGTCACATACTTAGAAAGTAGAGTAGAACGGTTATGGTGGAGTATGTTAGTTCAAGATATTAATAGTAGTTTACCAATTTCCATTAAATCTATATTTAATGGAAATATAAAGTTAAGGGGTTTATACACGACAGAGCTAGGTTGGAAGATATCACGCAGAAGGTGGGATGACCCAAGATCTGGATTTTTACGCCCCTTTCTTTTTTTTGCAAAGTTACAAGAAAGAATAAAAATTTTATTTTCAAAAATAAGATATAGAAGGCTCTGTACAAACCATAAAAAACTCAATTCCTATATACTTTTTGCAGCAACAACGGAACCAGAATGTGCAACTTTACCTACTGCATTAGGTGGAAGGTCTATTGCAATAGCATTAAGAAGAATTGTTGAGGCGTTACCAGATGGTTGTACAGTCCTTTATAAAGGGCACCCAGGCCAGTTTGAACAGCAAGTATTATTTACAACAGAATGGAAAAGTAAATATTATTATGAGGACTTACAAAAGATAGGTAAAATAATCTTTGTAAGGGATGATATACCTACGAAAGACTTGATTGAAGGCTCTATTGGTGTTGCTACAATTAATGGAACAATTGGGCTAGAGGCTTTGATGGGAGGAAGGCGTTGTATTACATTTGCTCCGCAGTGGTATGATGATTTTGATGGCTTACACTGTGTAAAATCTGGCAGTGATATTTCAGATGCTGTAAAATTAATGCTAGATAAAGTTTCTCCTAATCCGCAACCTAATCAGATTAAGTTTTCAAAACATTTTGTTGATATGGACGGTTATAATAATGCTACTTATACTAAAGAGGATTTTGAGAAAATATGTGCTGGTATGTGGGGAGCATATAATGATTTTTTAGAAATTGATGATAGAAAATGGGAAGTATGATTATTGTCTAAAGAATTACTGGATAGAAAAAAAGAC
>VAPM010149737.1_pt1 | contig 23629 bp, 25 predicted proteins | sample 3395091 | NCBI WGS metagenome assembly VAPM01 (sample SAMN08290445, study PRJNA428436) | hydrothermal vent metagenome | isolation source: Deep-sea hydrothermal vent chimney 3 | place: Pacific Ocean: Juan De Fuca Ridge
GCGATATTCGATCATTGACAGTGTTCGGAGAATTTACTATTGATGCTAACAAAAATCTCGTACTTGACCAGGATGGTTCTAAATAATTAACTCTAGCGGACGAGCTAAAGTGCCACTTTAACCTTTCTCTGAGCAGGACGTTGTTCCAATAAATAATCAAAATTAGTTGAAAATAAATACCTATGGATAAATTAATCATTTCAGGTGGTACGCCATTAAAGGGCGAAATTGCAATCTCTGGTGCAAAAAATGCGGCGTTACCCATACTTGCTGCCACACTGTTAGCGGAAGATCCCGTCACCATTCACAATGTCCCTCATTTGCAAGATATCACCACAACCATGAGTCTTTTAGGGCAGATGGGGGTCGGACTCACTGTAGACGAAAAATTGAGTGTGGAAGTAGATTCAAGCACGATTACAGAATTTCGGGCACCTTATGAACTGGTTAAAACAATGCGCGCCTCGATTCTTGTTTTGGGTCCCTTATTAGCTCGATTCGGTAAAGCGTATGTCTCTCTTCCTGGTGGATGTGCCATCGGCTCCCGCCCTGTCAACTTGCATATTCAGGGGTTGGAAGCGATGGGCGCACAGATCGAAGTAGAGGGCGGTTATATTCGTGCAACAGCAGATCGTTTAAAGGGCGCAAAGCTCGTACTTGATGTTGTGACCGTAACGGGAACCGAAAATTTGATGATGGCGGCAACGCTGGCTGAGGGTATAACGATTATTGAGAACGCGGCGCGCGAACCTGAAGTGGTTGATCTAGCCCATTGCCTAATTCAAATGGGCGCAAAAATAACGGGGGCCGGTACCGCCGTTATTAAAATAGAAGGGGTAGACCATCTGGCCGGCACGTCTTATACTATTCTACCTGACCGTATTGAAACAGGGACCTTTTTGGTTGGTGCAGCGATCACTGGGGGGAAAGTAAAACTAAAAAAAACCAAACCCGAGCTATTGGATGCTGTATTGGAAAAATTGCGTGAAGCAGGTGCAAAAATCACAACGGGGGATGACTGGATAGAGCTGGATATGACAGGGCGTCGTCCACGTGCAGTAGATGTCGTCACGGCACCCTACCCTGCCTTTCCGACCGATATGCAGGCGCAATTTTCAACTTTAAATGCCGTAGCGGAAGGGATTGGAGTCATTACTGAGTCCGTATTTGAAAACCGGTTCATGCATATTCAGGAACTGCAACGAATGGGCGCTGATATTCGTTTACAGGGTAATACGGCAATCAGTCATGGTGTTGAACAACTACAAGCGGCACCCGTTATGGCAACAGACTTACGGGCCTCCGCAAGTCTCGTGTTAGCCGGTTTGGTTGCAACAGGTGACACGGTCGTCGATCGGATTTATCATATTGACCGGGGCTATGAATGTATTGAGGAAAAATTAGCGCAATTGGGTGCCAACATCCGTCGCGTACCAAATTAATTAACATGAAAAACTTTCTGACTATTGCGGTCTCTAAAGGCCGTATCTACAAAGATACTCTACCGCTATTAGCCCAGGCCGGAATAGAACCTCTGGATAAAGACCCTGAGGCCAGCCGCAAGCTGATCCTGGATACCAATATCCCTGATGTTAAATTGATCATTATTCGCACCTCGGATGTTCCCACCTTTGTCGAATATGGTGCTGCCGATGTCGGCATCGCAGGTAAAGACGTATTAATGGAGTACGACGGCGACGGCTTATACGAGCCCTTAGATTTAAAAATTGCCTGTTGTAAATTAATGGTTGCCGGTTTTCCAGATACGGCAAAAAACGAGCAAAAAAGACGTTTGCGGGTAGCGACCAAATATGTGGCTTCAACCCAACGTTATTATGCGAACCTGGGGCAACAAGTAGAAATCATAAAATTATATGGTTCAATGGAATTAGCGCCGATTGTAGGTTTAGCCGACGTTATTGTTGATTTAGTGGATACCGGAAATACACTCAAAGCAAATGGTCTGGTACCCTTGGAAAGTATCGCGGCGATCAGCTCCCGACTTATTGTCAATAAAGCCTCAATGAAAATAAAACATCAGCGTGTACAGGCTTTGATTGACCGCTTGACTGAAGCCGTCGAACAGGCGCCTCGGTCATGAAACCCATTAAACGTCTTATCGCAACCGATACAGGTTTTTGGGAAGAACTGGATCAGCTATTACAGCCGGAATCCGTTGCAGATGACGCGGTAGCCCATACCGTGAAAGAAATTCTTCAAGCTGTGCGTTCGCGTGGGGACGAGGCGATTATTGAATTTACTCGCCGCTTTGATCGTTTAACCGTAACTGATTTTTCGGCTTTGGAAATTGACTTGACACGTCTGGCACAGGCTGCCGAATCCGTTCCTCGCGATGAATTTTCCGCACTGCAATATTCGGCCGAACGATTGCGACTGTATCATGAGCGGCAACGCAGCGAGAGTTGGTCATATACCGAGGCTGATGGTACTTTATTGGGACAAAAAATCACGCCATTGGATCGAGTCGGCTTGTATGTACCCGGCGGTAAAGCCGCTTATCCCTCTTCGGTATTAATGAACGCCATTCCTGCTCGTGTTGCTGGCGTGAAAGAACTGATTATGGTTGTGCCAACGCCCGATGGAATTGTGAATGACATGGTTTTAGCGGCCGCACATATTGCGCAAGTCGATAAAATATTTACAATTGGCGGTGCACAAGCCATTGCTGCTCTGGCCTATGGAAGCGAATCGGTACCACAAGTCGATAAAATCGTTGGTCCAGGAAATAGCTATGTCGCCACGGCTAAAAAAATGGTTTTTGGCACAGTCGGTATTGATATGATTGCCGGGCCGTCAGAAATCCTGATTGTTTGTGATGGTCAAACAAATCCGGACTGGATCGCCATGGATTTATTTTCTCAAGCAGAACATGATGAAGATGCGCAGTCTATTTTGGTCTCAACGGATGAAAAATTTCTCGACCGAGTGCAAGACAGTATCGCTCGCTTATTGCCAACCATGGAACGCCAGAAAATTATAGAAGCTTCGCTGGCTTCCCGTGCCGCGTTGATTTTTGCCCCTGATCTGGAAGTTGCAGCAGAGATTGTTAATGTGATAGCACCCGAACATCTAGAGTTATCTGTTGATGATCCGCTCGCATTAAACGAAAAAATACGTCATGCGGGCGCTATTTTTATGGGTCGCTATACCGCCGAGGCCATAGGGGACTATGTCGCGGGATCTAACCATGTATTACCCACATCACGAACGGCTCGGTTTTCATCGCCATTAAGCGTTTATGATTTTCAAAAACGTTCCAGTTTGATTATGTGTTCGCCCGATGGCGCCCAGACACTGGGGCGTTATGCTGCCGTTTTAGCGCGCAGTGAAGGTTTGACGGCACACGCAAGATCAGCGGAATACAGGTTAAAAAAATGACAAAAAGACAAGCTACGGTATCGAGAAATACGCTGGAGACACAAATCGAAATCAGTATCGACCTGGACGGTAAAGGTACCACTCATTTTGACACTGGTGTGCCCTTTCTTGAACATATGCTGGATCAAGTGGCTCGTCATGGTGTCTTTGATTTATCGGTAAAAGCACAAGGTGATTTACATATCGACGCCCACCATACCGTCGAAGATATCGGCATTACCTTGGGTCAGGCCTTTGCAAAAGCATTAGGCAATAAAGCAGGGTTATGTCGTTATGGACAAGCCTACGTGCCATTGGATGAAGCGCTATCAAGAGTAGTTTTGGATTTGTCAGGTCGACCGGGGATTCAATATCACGTCGATTATAAGCGGTCTAATATAGGTGATTTTGAAACAGACTTATTATTGGAGTTTTTCAATGGTTTCGTTAATCACGCCGCCGTAACACTTCATATTGATAATATTATAGGGAAAAATGCACATCATATTGCCGAAACTATATTTAAGGCATTTGGCCGAGCATTACGTCAAGCCGTGACGATTGATGAACGGCAACAGGGTGCCTTGCCCTCGACCAAAGGACAACTATAAATGTAACGACTCAGCTCACCCCTGAAATCCGCCATTTCAGAGTTTACCCTCAAGGGGCACCTGGTAAAAATGATCATTTACACTTGTAAACTCACATTTTTTGCCTTGAACTGACAACAGGGGCAATCTGAGCAGTTACTACTAACTTTGACTACTCGCTGAGTAGTTATATATTATTTAAAATGCAAGATGAAAAAAGTAGCGATTATTGATTATGGTATGGGGAATTTACACTCGGTAACGAAAGCCTTGCAAAAGGTGGCACAGAGTAGCAATGACCATTACAAAATTTGTGTGACAGCGGAACCCGAGGTGTTAGCCGCAGCGGATCGCATCGTCTTTCCCGGTGTGGGCGCCCTTGAGGATTGCATTCAAGTTTTGCAACAGCACGGGTTGGACGAGGTGATCCGAACCTGTATTAAACAAAAGCCTGTGCTGGGCATTTGCTTAGGGATGCAAGCCTTGTTTGATTCCAGCGAAGAGAATGGGGGCACACTGGCTTTAAGTATTCTTTCGGGAGAGGTGCTGCGTTTTACTCAACCACGAACAGAGTCTATTAAAATACCGCACATGGGTTGGAATGAGGTGCAGCAAATCCAGCCGCACCCACTATGGCAAGGTATTAATGATATGAGCCGTTTTTATTTTGTACATAGCTATTACGTCAAACCGGACGATAAGAAAATTGTGACCGGCGAAGTGAATTATGGCCAAACTTTTGCGGCGGTTATTGCACAAGATAATATATTTGCAGTGCAATTCCACCCTGAAAAAAGCCAACAATGTGGTTTAAAATTATTAGAGAATTTTTTAAATTGGACTATCTAGAGGTTGAGTCATGTTATTAATTCCCGCAATCGATCTAAAGGATGGCAAGTGCGTGCGTTTACGCCAAGGTCGAATGGATGATGAAACGGTTTTTTCTGACGACCCAGTGACGGTCGCTCGCCGTTGGGTTGCGGCTGGGGCGAGAAGACTGCATTTAGTCGACTTAAATGGTGCCTTTGCAGGGCATCCAGTCAATGGTGAGGTCATCCGTGACATCGTCGCTGCCTGCCCTGATATACCCGTTCAGGTCGGCGGTGGCATTCGTGATGATGACACGATTCAAAGCTACCTTGAGTTTGGGGTGCAGTACGTCATATTGGGTACAAAAGCGGTGAGCGCGCCCCATTTTGTCGCTGATGTTTGTGTCGAATTTCCCGGTCATATCATCATCGGCCTTGATGCAAAAAATGGCAAGGTCGCGATAGATGGCTGGTCCAAACTGTCCCATCATGACGTGATGGATATGGCCAAGCATTTCGAAGATGATGGTGTAGAAGCCATTATTTATACGGATATATCAAGAGATGGCATGATGTCAGGAGTCAATATTGAAACGACTAAAACACTCGCTCAAGGTTTACAAATTCCTGTTATTGCCTCGGGAGGCATCACTAATCTTGACGATATTGTGGCGCTTTGCGAAATTGAAGAAGACGGGGTGATGGGGGCCATTATGGGGCGAGCGCTTTACGAAGGCACCATCGACTTAACCGAAGCCCAAAATCTGGCTGATCGTAAGGAATAAAACAGTGGGTTTAGCCAAACGTATTATCCCTTGTCTCGATGTTGATAAAGGGCGAGTTGTCAAAGGCGTTAATTTTGTTGCTATCCGCGATGCCGGTGACCCGGTTGAAGTTGCGCGGCGATATGATGAGCAAGGTGCAGATGAACTGGTTTTTCTTGATATTACAGCAAGCCATGAAGATCGGGATACCTTATGTCATGTTGTTGAGGCAGTAGCCGGTCAGGTGTTCATTCCGCTCACCGTGGGTGGCGGAGTACGAACGTTGGAGGATGTACGGACGCTGCTGACAGCAGGTGCAGATAAAGTCGGCATTAATACTGCGGCCGTCACCCATCCAGAATTTGTTCGGGAGGCCGCACAGCGTTTTGGCTCCCAGTGTATTGTTGTGGCCATTGACGCGAAACAAGTGGCTGACGCCCGTTGGGAAATTTTCACCCATGGCGGACGTAAAAAAACAGGCCTGGATACCGTAGCCTGGGCGAAAAAAATGGCCGAGTATGGTGCCGGCGAAATTTTGCTCACCAGTATGGACAGAGATGGTACCCGCGACGGTTTTGATCTAGCCTTAACAAGAACCGTCTCTGAAGCCGTAGACATTCCCGTTATTGCATCAGGCGGCGTGGGCCATCTTGATCACCTGGTTGAAGGGGTTGTTGAAGGCAAGGCGGATGCGGTTCTGGCTGCCAGTCTATTCCATTTTGGTGATGCCACCGTAGCGGAGGCAAAACAAAGGATGCAACAAGCCGGTGTTGAGGTACGCTTGTGACAGGCGCATTGTTTTGAGCAAAACTACAGACTGGCTTGATGCCGTTAAGTGGAACAATGAGGGTTTAGCTCCCGTCATCACTCAAGAGAGCAGTACGGGCAAAGTGCTGACACTGGCCTGGATGAATCGCGAGTCTTTAAAAAAAACTCAAGAACTGGGGCAAGCTGTTTATTGGTCTCGTTCAAGGCAAAAATTATGGCAAAAAGGCGAGCAGTCTGGCCACGTTCAGCGGATCAAGGAGATTCGCCTGGATTGCGATTGTGATGCCTTGTTACTGAGCGTAGAACAGGTCGGTGGTATTGCTTGCCATACTGGGCGGCATGCTTGTTTTTTTTATGGTCTGGAGCACGATGCCTGGGTAACAAAAGAGCCGGTACTAAAGTCACCTGAAGAAATTTATAAAACCTGATTGCGATTAATTCAAAGTATCGCGGCGAAGAGGATTAAATAAGCATGAATGGTGTTTTAAAACGCTTGGCCGATGAACTGGAACAACGCAAAGGCGCATCACCTGACGAATCCTACGTCGCTAGTCTATACGCTGCTGGACTGGATAAAATACTAAAAAAAGTAGGTGAAGAAGCAACCGAAACAGTCATTGCAGGCAAAGGGGGCAATAATGACGAACTAACCGCTGAAATGGCGGATTTGTGGTTTCATTGCCTCGTTTTATTAGCGCATCGTCAGTTACGACCCGAAGACGTATTAGACGAGCTAGATCGTCGTTTCGGAGTCTCAGGCCATATTGAAAAAGCTTCGCGCAAATAAATTCGCCTGATCTTCTTATAAAACAATCACTTTTCTACGTTAGGTTGATAAAAGCTGATCATGATATACTTTCTCGCAATAAAGATTTAAGTTAGGAGAACAACATGGGTGGCATAAGTATTTGGCAATTACTGATTATATTGGTCATTGTTTTACTGTTATTTGGAACCAAAAGATTACGTAGCATAGGCACTGACCTCGGCGGTGCGGTGAAGGGGTTTCGTGAATCAATCAGCAAAAGAGATGATGAAAAACCAGAAGATGCAAAAATCATTGACGATGAACAAGAACGCGTCATTAATGGTGAAGTTTCGAACAAAGAAAAAGATACGGTGTCGCGTTAGGAATGAGCACGGAATAACTTCCTTCCCGTTTTAGCGCTCTAATTTGATTTTTCGTTGGACATTCTGATTGCCTACAGAAATGTAGGCAAGGGGCGTGAGCAGGAATACGGAAGCTTTGAAAAAAACGCAGCTCTAGCCGAGCTAAAGTGAGTATTTTTTGATTACGAGGAGTCGAAGCAGAGATGCTAAAAGGGGAACTTATTTCGTATCCATTCCTTAGTGTGATATTTCATGCTTGATATCGGTTTTTGGGAAATAGCGGTTATTGGTGTCGTGGCACTCATCGTCGTGGGGCCTGAAGAGTTTCCTGTGATGGTTCGCAATGTAACACGTAGCATTGCGAAATTACGAAATATGATGGGCGCAGTAAAATCAGATTTATCTCATGAAATAGACAAAGTAGAAGAATTAAAACGACTGATAGCAGAAGAAGCAAAAATTGCTGAAATGCAAGAAGTTATGAATGATATCAATGGCACTGCCGTACCCAGACAATCGCAGACTCAGACAGTAGTGACTAAAAAAGTAGATGAAAAACCCCCATCATCAAGGCCCCCTGAAACAGCGTCGAAATAATGTATGGCTAAACAGATTGCTGGGTAAAAATAAACGCCCCCCTCCCCCCAATCAGCAAGCTTTCGTTACCCATTTGATCGAACTGCGTGATCGACTGCTACGTATTTTAGTTGCCGTATTAATCGTTTTTTTGTGTTTGATGCCTTTCGCAAATGACTTGTACCTGCTTTTGTCAAAACCCTTAATGTCAGCCATGCCTGAGGGGGCAACAATGATCGCAACTGAAGTAGCTGCCCCTTTTCTCACCCCCTTCAAATTTGCCTTGGTCTTTGCCATCTTTCTAACTGTTCCCGTTTTTTTACATCAAATGTGGGCCTTTATTGCTCCGGGTTTGTACAAAAAAGAACGGAAATTAGTTTTACCCCTGCTGTTAGTGAGCACAGTACTTTTTTATTTAGGTGTGCTCTTCGCATATAGCATCGTTTTTCCATTGGTCTTTAGTTTTTTAACCAGTGCAGCACCTGAAGGTGTAGCCGTGATGACCGATATTAGTCGCTATTTAGAATTTGTTATCAAGTTGTTTTTTGCCTTTGGCTTGGCGTTTGAAGTCCCGATTGTCACCTTTGTTGTCATCTGGGCGGGAGTGACAACCGTCGATGCGCTATCCAAAAAACGACCTTATATTATTATTGGTGCGTTTATTTTAGGCATGTTTTTAACTCCGCCTGATGCGATTTCGCAAACTTTACTGGCTATTCCCATGTGGTTACTCTTTGAGCTGGGTTTACTTGCTGCCCGTAAATTTGTACCCGCTAAAAATCAGAACGAAGACACATCAAGCTGAGTTTTTAGCCCACTCAAGGTCAACAAAATTAAACAGTTCATTATCAGCAAGATGTGAAGCGGTGACATTTTGCATAGACTTGAAAATGTTATCAACACGCCCTGGTGTTCGCTGCTCCCACTCTGCCAACATTTGTTTGATTTTTTGTCGCTGTAAGTTTTTTTGCGAACCACAGAGATTGCAAGGAATAATCGGGAAAGCCATAATGGCTGAAAAACGTTTGATGTCTTTTTCTCGACAATAAGCCAGCGGTCGAATCACAATATTTTTTTTATCATCAGAAATTAATTTAGGCGGCATACTTTTCAAGCGCGAACCATGGAACATATTTAAAAACAGCGTTTCAACCATATCATCGGCATGATGCCCTAACGCGACTTTGCTTGCCCCTAATTCTTGTGCGGTGCGGTAAAGAATACCCCGGCGCAAACGTGAACACAGTCCACAGCTTGTTTTCCCTGAAGGAATTTTATCTTTGACTATGCTGTAGGTATCCTGCTCAACGATTTTGTATTCAACGCTCAGTGACTCAAGATATTCCGGAAGTATCGTCTCAGGAAAACCCGGTTGTTTCTGATCCAGGTTCACCGCAATAATAGAAAACTGAATCGGTGCAACTTTTCGCAGATGCAACAAGGTATTTAACATCGTATAAGAATCGGCACCACCAGACAAACAGACCATCACCTTATCGCCATCGGTAATCATGTTGTAATCAACAATCGCTTTTCCTGTATTACGGTAGATTCGCTTTTGCAGTTTATTGAAGCTGTATTTTTGAGACTCAGAAAGAGAGGCTATTTTCATTTTATATTATTTTATTTTTTTTGCAGGCACAGCTTGCCATACTCCGCCGGTTGAAAAACATGGCCATGCTCATTTTATACCCGTGGCGTTTGAGATTTAGGCATAACCCGCTATAAAGCGAAGGCAAGGCTACAGACTCTAACACCAAATACACTCACCGCCAATGCGCCAACAAGTCCCAGCAAAGTCAAACTGAAAAATTGACTAGCATCATATTTAAGCTCATCATAAAAAACGATTAGACCACGACTATCTCAGCACAGAGATGGGTGTCGATGTTTTTTACAATTTAAAATAAAGTCTCATTTCAATTGCTCAAACAGCAAACCAACCTGTCAATTTATCTTCGTACATTCAACATCTTATGACTTTAACTCCCGTTCTTGACTAATGTTGGTACGGTTTCTGCTGTTTAAAATTACGGTATTTCATCAAACGGGAAAAATGAAAACACGATGAGCGAACTCTATTTAAATACAACGAAAAATAAAGCAATCCATCGCACTGTCGTCATACATCGTTTACATCAACTCAAAGAGTCCCTAAACGGTTTGGGTATACTAAGCAGAACTATAGATTTATTATTAATCTATGTGAGTCTTTGGAGTATCTCTCTGGTCTATAATGAATCATGGCAAATCAGCCACAATATAGCGATAGCCTACTCTACAGGATTTTTTATCTTATTCGCGACACTATTCAATTTATACTCCCCCCAGCGTAAAGTTCCTTTTTATTCTGAAATTTTCAAACTATGTGTATCATGGATTGGTACGACACTCGGCTTACTATTACTTGTTTACGCAACAAAAATGCCAGAAGGGTTTCCACAAAATATGTATTTAACCTGGCTGCTGGTTACACCATGTATTCTAACTATTTGGCACGCCCTCATCCGAGAAATTATTTCTCACAGGCAATTACACGGCATTAATAATCGCCGAGTCGCCATTGTTGGTGCCCGGGAAGTGGGTCTTGAGTTAGCAGAAACCATTGAGGCTTCTCCTTCTATGGGATACAAGTTTGTAGGCTTTTTTGATGATCGCAGTGTAACCGGTACGCGGCCACTCACAACCAAATCATTCACAGTGCTTGGACAACTTGTTGATGTCATCGCAGCAGCAAAATCAGGCGAAATTGACGTTGTTTACATCACCCTGCCTTTGCGTGCTGAAGAACGTATTCAACAACTGATACTTGAACTTTCAGATACCACCGCATCAGTACATATCGTTCCCGATTTTTTTGCACGTAACCAAATGAGCACTTCTCTAGGTAATATTGGAAACCTACCCACAATTGCCATTCACGAAACCCCCTTTTATGGTGCTGATGGCTGGATCAAACGCATAGAAGATATTATGCTTTCATTCCTTATTCTAGGACTCATTATCATTCCAATGCTAATTATTGCACTCGGGGTAAAACTGACATCCAATGGGCCTATTCTTTTCAAGCAACGACGTTATGGATTGCAAGGCCAGGAAATAGAAGTCTGGAAATTTCGTACGATGTCTGTCTGCGAAGATGGAGATACCGTATGCCAAGCAACCCGAGACGATGACAGAATCACCCCATTGGGTAAATTTTTAAGACGAACCTCTCTCGATGAACTGCCACAATTCATTAATGTGCTGCAAGGCACCATGTCCATAGTCGGCCCTCGACCCCATGCTGTAGTACAAAATGAAGAATACAGAAAAATAATTAAAGGTTACATGCTACGCCATAAAGTAAAACCAGGCATCACCGGCTGGGCACAAATTAATGGTTGGCGAGGTGAAACCAAGACACTCGATAAAATGAAAGGCCGCATTAAATGTGATTTAACCTATATACGAAACTGGTCTTTATCACTTGATTTGAAAATTATTTTTCTAACCCTGTTTAAGGGGTTTGTTAATAAAAATGCGTATTAATACACATTTTTTGCGATCAAAACAACCCAAATCGTTTTTACGATTATTTTAGTATCAAACCAAAGCGACCAGTTACGCAAATAATCCAGGTCATAGTCAATACGTGCCGCCATAGCATCCACTTCAGCGGTCTCGCCACGGCAACCATTGACTTGAGCCCATCCTGTAATACCAGGGCGTACCTTATGTCGCACCATATAACCCTTAATCAGTTTTCGATACTCTTCATTGTGTGCAACGGCATGAGGTCGAGGGCCAACGATACTCATTCTGCCCTGTAATACATTTATAAACTGGGGCAACTCATCCAGAGAATAGCGCCTTAAGTAGACCCCGATTTTTGTTATACGAGCGTCATTTTCAGAAGCTTGTTTTACAAAAATACCATCATCACAAACCGTCATACTGCGAAATTTATAAACCGTAAATTCTTCACCTTCCAAACCATAGCGACGCTGACAAAAAATTACCGGGCCGGGTGATGTCAATTTCACCGCTAAGGCCAGACCGATTAAAACCGGGCTAATTAAAATTAAAATACTAAAAGAAGCAACAATATCACTGATCCTTTTTAAAAAAGCATTAATACCATAAAAAGGGGTTTCACATACAGCCACCACAGGCAATCCATTTACATCATCAATCCGCCCTTGAATCAAGTCGTACAAAAATAAATCTGGAGAAAAATATATTGAGGCTGTAGTGTCGCGTAAATCATCCAGTAAATCTAAAATTCGCTGTTCTTGCATCATGGGTAAAGTAATATAAATGACTCCAATGCCATGCTCTTTAACGTATTCAGCAACCTCGCTCAGCTTGCCTAAATAAGGTTTATTCTTCTTTTGATCCCAGTCTATTGTTTTACGGTCATCAAAAAAACCATGTAAAACAGTATTAACACGCACATCGGTAGCAAATTCATGAGCCAGTCTCATCCCCCCCTCATTGGCACCCACAATAATGGCTTTACGGCTGGTTCGCTCAGAATAAAATATTTTAAAAATGTAGGTTCGTGTAAACCAATGTCCAAACATCAAAACCAGCGGGGTGATCACGGCCCAGGTCAGCATCACATTGCGTGAAAAAAGATGTGACGTTTTTGTAAAATAAGCCAGGAATATCAACCCAACCAAGACTAAGAGCCAGGCAATAATAGTATCTCTTGCTTGAGCCTTAATCCCCCCTGTTTGCCAGGATCGACAGACCGACATCTCTTTAAACACGATATACGATGTCAGAAAAGCAATAATGGAAAGCGTCAGGTAATGGCTACCAAATTCTGCAGCATAAATAAAGGCTGAAATATACAGCGTGAACAACACTAAACAAGGGTCAAGCAGCAATTCGAGTACACGTGCACCGGTTAACGGCTTTCCAGGTACAGATTTTTTTTCATGTACCGTTCGACCTCTCGGCCTCTGTTTATTCGCTGGCGTACGTTTTTCTTGATACAAGGGCTTGTCTCACTGGTTTTGCGCTGGAGTTTCATTTATATCGGACAGTATAAACTGAGTCTGTAGTGATAAAAATCAAAATAGCAGCATTCACTCCGTAACAATTTGCTATAATTCACGTGTTTTTACCCTAACGTTTAAATAATTCGAGGAAAAAAACTTTAGTTGTTGTATATAAGGTCGAATAGCATTTTTTCTAAAGCAATCAATACCGCTTGTTATGAGTTTTAAAAAAAGCGAATACCGACCCTTAGACGCAGTAAATAAAGCAGTGAAACGTAGGGTTTACTTAACATTAAAAGTGAAGCTATCACGATCATTTCATACATTATTGATATAAATAGGCTTAGTCATCATGGTTATAAAGAAATGTCTCTTTCCTGCCGCCGGATACGGAACCCGCTTTTTACCCGCAACAAAAGCCATGCCCAAAGAGATGCTGCCTGTAGTCGATAAGCCATTGATTCAGTATGGTGTAGAAGAAGCTTTGGAAGCTGATCTCAACCATATTGCTGTCGTTACTGGAAGAGGAAAACGAGCCATTGCCGATTATTTTGATGTCAGCTACGAATTAGAAGACCAAATTAAAGGCTCAACAAAAGAAGCACTTTTAGCCCCGATTAGAGAAATCCTTGATCGAACCGTATTTTCTTTCACCCGACAAAAAGCGATGAATGGTTTGGGTCACGCCATTTTAACGGGTGAAACCTTGATTGGTAACGAAGCCTTTGCTGTCGTGCTCGCAGATGATTTATGCGTAGGAGAAGGCTCAGGGGTTTTATCTCAAATGGTTGCGCTATATGAAAAACACCAGTGCAGTATTGTCGCCCTGGAAGAAATCCCTATGGCTGAAACCCATAAATATGGCGTTATTTCAGGCCATCAAATTGAAGATGATCTTTTTGAAATTACACAAATGGTAGAAAAGCCCAGTCCTGAAGAGGCGCCCAGTAATCTGGCTATTATTGGCCGCTATATCTTCACCCCCGATATTTTTGATATTTTAAGACACACTCAACCAGGGGTTCACGATGAAATACAAATAACCGATGCACTGCAAGAACAGGCCAAAAATGGCCGTGTATTGGGCTATAAATTTAAAGGAAGGCGTTTTGATTGTGGTAGTATCGGCGGCTTTGTGACCGCGACTAATTATTTTTATGAACATTATTGTTCAAAAAAATAGGATACCCAGCCCATGACTCAATATGATGTTTTCAATGGTGATGCCGATGGCATTTGTGCATTACAACAACTCAGGCTCAACAAACCCATCAACAGTACGCTGGTCACTGGCGTAAAACGTGATATCCAGCTTTTAGCCAAAATTGAAGCTGTAGCCAGAGACGGAGATGGCATTACCGTATTGGATATCTCCTTAGACAAGAATCGTGACGTAGCTATCAAACTACTGAACAAGGGCGTAATCATTGACTACTATGATCATCATTTTGCAGGCGAAATACCAGAACATCGTCACTTTAGCGCTAATATCAACACCACATCTGAAACCTGCACCAGCCTTATTGTGAATAACAAAATCAAGCACCAACATTCAGCGTGGGCTGTAGTGGGCGCTTTTGGCGATAATTTTTCTGCCAGCGCAAAACAAGCAGCCAAAGGATTAAACCTGTCCAGCAACGAGCTTACTCAACTACAGCAACTAGGCACCTATCTTAACTATAATGCCTATGGCGCGATGGTAGAAGATTTACATTTTGCTCCCGATAAGCTGTATCTCAGCTTGCATCCATACAAAGATCCACTGGATTTTATCGCAGCAGATGAATCTTATATTCACCTGGAATGTGGTTATCTTGAAGATTTAGCTAAAGCTCGGCAATTACGCGCCACAACAGAAGACGAGTCTATTGCGGTCATTTTCTTGCCCAATGAGGCATGGGCGCGACGTTCCAGCGGGATTTTTGCCAATGAACTGGCCAAACAAAATCCGAACCGGGCACACGCTCTACTCACGACACTTAACCCCGATGCTTATCTTGTCAGTGTCCGTGCCCCTATGAATAACAAAATCAATGCCGATGTATTATGCCGACAGTTTCCAACAGGGGGGGGAAGAAAAGCAGCTGCAGGCATCAATCACTTGCCCGAAGATCAGCTCAATCACTTTATTGATGCATTCAAACAAATTTATTCGTAATTACCAATTATGGGTTTTGAAGCTGGATTCACTCTGGTCACAATAGCGGTTTGTTTTATCGCCATGGCAAGCAATCGCGTTGCCCCGGATATTACATTGATGGGGGGGCTGTCTCTACTTTTACTCGTCGGCATTCTTACCCCCCAAGCTGCGTTTTCTGGCTTGTCCAATGAAGGGGTACTCACCGTTGCCGTTTTATATATTGTCGTCACCGGGTTAACTGAAACAGGGGCGATAGCCTGGCTGGGGCAAGTTTTTCTGGGACGACGTCCACGTTCACTCAGTATTGCCCTGGCAAGACTCATGCTTCCCGTCGCAACAATGAGCGCTCTGTTAAATAACACACCGGTTGTGGCGATGTTTATCCCTGCCGTGTCGGACTGGGCAAAAAAAAATCAACTTTCAGTCTCAAAACTCATGATGCCTCTGAGTTATGCGGCTATTGTCGGGGGAACGTGCACATTAATCGGCACCAGTACTAACTTAGTTGTAAACGGCTTATTAATCACTGAAACCGAGCTTCCAGGGCTGGGTATGTTTGATCTTGCGTGGATCGGTATCCCAATCACTCTGGCCACATTCATCTATGTCCTTATTGCGCAAAAATGGTTACTTCCAGAGCGGCGCCCAGCGATGAGTCAATTTGCCGATGTTCGAAAATATATGGTAGAAATGCTGGTCGATGTTGACAGTCCACTCAATGGCAAAAGTATTGAAGAAGCCGGGCTGCGACAACTCCCCGGCTTGTATCTTGTCGAAATAGAAAGAGCTGACCAGGTTCTTCCCGCAGTCAGTCCTCATGACAGAATATACAGTCAAGATCGTTTGATTTTTGCTGGCATCGTCGACTCGGTTTTAGATTTACAAAAAATTAGAGGGCTTAAACCCGCAACCAACCAAGTTTTTAAACTTGAGGCATCAAGAGATGATCGTTGCTTTGTTGAAGCCGTTGTTTCTCATAGCTGCCCTATTGCGGGCAAGAGCATCCGTGAAGGGCGATTTCGCTCTTTATACAACGCCGCGGTAATTGCCGTCGCCCGCGACGGTGAGCAAATCAAAAAGAAAATAGGTGACATTACCTTACAAGCGGGTGACACACTGCTACTCGAAGCACATCCAGATTTTGAAACGCAACAAAAAAACTCCCGTGATTTTTATTTAGTTAGCCGACTCAACGCCTCTGCCCCGCCTAAACATGAAAAATCTGCGACGGCCATCGGTATTTTAGTAGGTATGGTGACTCTCGTCAGTTTTGGCTGGCTACCCATGCTGCACGCCGCGTTACTCGCTGCAGGCTTGATGATTATAACTCGCTGCACTCGGGGTCGAGTAGCAAGACGCAGCATTGACTGGCAAGTATTAATTGTTATTGCTGCATCATTCGGTATGGGCAATGCACTGGAGTCCTCGGGAGCCGCCTCCGCCATCGCGGATCAGCTCACCTTGCTTTCCGGCGGCAACCCCACAACCGCACTGATGCTGACCTTCGCTGCCACATCAATTTTTACTGCTTTAGCAACCAACAATACGGCTGCATTGCTGATGTTTCCTATTGCACTGGCAACAACAACACATATGGACGTCAATTTCATGCCCTTTGCCATCACCATCATGATCGCTGCCTCGGCCAGTTTTGCAACGCCGATCGGCTATCAAACAAACCTGATGGTCTATGGGCCCGGTGGCTATCACTTTTCTGACTACGTCAAAATGGGTACACCGCTCACTTTTCTTGTCGCTATTCTGACCATCATACTCGTACCACTGATCTGGCCACTTTAAACCTGCGGTCGTGTCGCGACCTCGTATATACCCATGGCCTCTCTGCCAAAAAATCGCCCCGCTTACACAACAACTAATTTCTTTTCCCCCAACCACCCTGCATCCGGCACGACTGCGTAACCTATCATGGATGATCAATTTATTTTTATAAGTTTATCAGAGAGTAGCAAAGCCAATCTCAAGTTAAGTATTGTTGAAGATATCATGATAAGGCAGTGATCTTTAAGTATATGCAGAATCAGAAATTAGAAGAGAGGCGCCAGGAGCAAATGAGACCAGCGAGAGAAGAACCCCTTCCAGGGGACTTTCATCATAATCACCCGTTCTACGGGTGATTATGATTATTTTATCCATTTATTTTATAATGCTTTTCGCCAGCAATAAATCTATTACTTTTTGTGCCGACTCCTCCAATGACAATTGACCTGTTGGTACAATCAACTCTGGATTAACGGGCGCTTCATAAGGAGAAGAAATTCCTGTGAATTCTGGGATTTCACCTGACCGAGCTTTTTTATATAATCCTTTTACGTCGCGATCTTCACATACTTCTAATGAGGCATCGCAAAATATTTCAAGAAAGTCACCATGTGGCATCACATTTCTTGCCGATTCTCGATCTGAACGTAAGGGAGAAATAAAAGCGGTTAACACAATTAACCCCCCTTCAGTAAACAACTTGGCAACCTCACCTACCCGACGGATATTTTCAGTTCGATCTTCAATAGAAAAGCCTAAGTCGCCGCACAAACCATGGCGCACATTATCGCCATCGAGCACAAAAGTTCTACACGCTCGCTGATAAAGCTGCTCTTCCACCGCCAGAGCCAAAGTAGACTTGCCTGCACCTGATAAACCCGTAAACCATAATACGACACTTTTATGCTTGTTCAATTCTTCACGTTTTTCACGGGTGATGGTCGCTTGGTGCCAAACAACATTACTGCTTTTTTGATTTGAACTCATGAGTATTTACCTTTTAATTTAAAAATATCTGTCACTACTCAGCTCACCTCTGAAATCCGCCATACCAGAAGCGAGTTAAGTAATACTATGTATTTAACTACTCGCGGAATAGTTATAAATATCTATTTATTTTTGAGTTGTTTTTTGGGGCGTTTGCCACAGACCAACCATAGCGCCAGCGCCCCCCCCAAGCAATCTGCTAAAACATCTGCCATACTAGGATAACGCCCTGGAATAAATGATTGATGAAACTCGTCACTGATCGCGTAGAGCAAGATAAATAAACCAACGAGCTGCGCCTCTTTAAATGAAATACCATCAATAAAAGATGGAAAAGAACCTGCAATAAAAAAGGCTAAAATAGCATACACAAAAAAATGAAATACCTTGTCCTGGCCAGGAACCATAGCAGGGAGCCCTACAGAAGGTTGGTGAGACATGTAAAAAATAAACCCCATCCAGAGCAAAGCAAAAATTCTGTATATGCGACAGTCTATATTAGACCAAAAACCTCTACCTGCCATCATTTCACATTAACCCTTGCTAATTTTTTATACAAACGTGTTTCCTTACGTGACGTTTTCCATGCAATCCATAATTTTCTGATCGGCGTTAATTTTACCCTATGCGTTAACACCGCGTAACCATCCATTTTGATTTCTTCTAGCAAAGCCTCATAAATTGCCGCCATAATCACACCACTACGTTGGCTATAACGATCTTCATCTGGAAGTTGTGCCAACGCACTTCTGTAATACTTCATAGCGCGATCTGCTTGAAAGGCAAACAGAGCCTTCATATCATCAGACATACGACGATGAACAATATCGTCTAGCGTGATATGAAACTTGTCCAACTCATCCAAAGGAATATATAAGCGCCCTCTTTCTGCATCTTCGTGAACATCACGTAAAATATTGGTCAACTGAAAAGCCATGCCTAAATCATGAGCGTATTTCATCGTTTTTCGGTTTTGATAACCAAATATTTCTACTGATATGAGGCCGACAATACTGGCAACGCGATGACAATAGAGACTTAACTCTTTAAAGGAAGGATAACTGTCATAATCAAGATCCATTTCCATGCCATCAATGACCTCAAAAAAATATTCCTGAGGAAGGTTGAATCGCTGAATAACTTTAGCCAATGCTTGAGTTACCGGGTGTTTAGGTTCACCTGAAAATAATTTGTCGATTTCTTCACGCCACCAGGCCAGCTTGGTTCGCGCAATATTGATATCCGCACATTCATCAACGACATCATCAACTTCTCGACAAAATGCGTAAACAGCAGTGATTGCGGTGCGTTGCTCCTGAGGCAGAAACATAAAGCTATAATAAAAGCTTGATCCGCTTTTGGCCGTTTTGTTTTGGCAATATTCATCAGGACTCATATTCAATACTCTAACTCTAATACCCAACGCCAAGGGCCACGACTTCGCCCAGCGATGTTTCTCTTCTACGTGCTAATGCCAAGGCATTATCCTTCATCGGCACCATGCCATTTTTTAATGCGCATTCTAACAGCTCTGCATTTTGGGATCCTGCCATAATTTTTTCTGCAAAATCGGGGGTGATACGTAATATTTCGGCAACAATTTTGCGGCCTTTGAACCCCGTATAATTGCAACGGTAACAACCCTTGCTTTTATAGAATACGTCAGACTGATTTAATACCAATTTTTGCCTGACTTCTGAGGAAACGGGATCTTCAATAAGACAATACTCGCAGTTTAATCGAACCAATCGCTGCGCGACCACCAACAGTAAGGTAGAACCAACAAGATAAGATTCGATGCCCATATCGAGCAAACGAATCACGGTACTGATCGCATCATTCGTATGTAAGGTACTCAAAACTAGATGCCCCGTTAAAGCTGCTTTATTCGCTATTTTTGCTGTTTCTTCATCACGAATTTCGCCAACAAGAATAACATCGGGATCATGCCGCAAAAAATGGCGTAATGCAGAAGCAAAGGTATACCCTTTTATTGTTGATACTTGAACTTGCTCTACGCCCTCAATTTCATATTCCACTGGATCCTCAACCGTTAAAATATGGGCATTTCTTTTTTTTATCTCGTGAACCAAAGAGTACATACTCGTTGTCTTCCCCGACCCTGTGGGCCCGGTTACCAATATCATCCCTTGTAAATTTAAAATAGCCTCACGAATACAAGCTAAATCATCTTGTTCAAAACCCAGATCTTCGAGTACAACTTGCCCTGTTTTTTGATCCAGAATGCGTATAACACTGCTTTCCCCCTTGACGGTGGGTACGATAGAAATACGCAAATCAATCAGCCGATTACCATGAGAAATACAGGCATGTCCACCTTGAGGCATGCGCCGTTCCGAAATATCCATCTCACCAATAATTTTTAAACGACTGACAACAACAGGCAACAATGATTTGCTCAAACTCTGAGAAAATTGCAATACGCCATCGACCCGATAAAACACCTTTACGTCATTAATATCAGGACGAATATGAATATCAGAAGCTGCCAATTCGATCGCTTGTAATATTATCGCATTCAATAGACGAACTATGGGTTTTTTTTGAGCTTCAACTTCAGCCCGACGCACAGATTGCGAGTGACTTTGCCCTTTTTTTCCCTCGTTCAAGACATCAAGATCCAGGTCATCTAATGCCGCACTCGCATCAAAAGAACTCGCTTGCCCGCCTAAAGCCGCCGCAATTTCATCTCCTGGTGCCATCACCATTTCCATTGGCGCTTGGTAATTCAATTTCAATGCATTTAATGCAGCGACATCGAATGGACTTTCCATGGCGACAATAAGGGAACCATCAATGACACCTAAAGGTAAAATATTATTTTTTTTTGCTATATCAGCCGGTAATTGACTTAATGCGTCATGCGGCAATAGGTAATCTTTTATACGTGCAAAAGGAATTCCGAGTTTTTGTGCCAGCGCCATATTCAATTGCATAGGTGTAACTGCCCCCATGGCGAGCAAAATTTGACCCAAGCGTTTTTCATGTTTTTTTTGCTGAATATTGAGTGCTTCTTCAAGAGTGTTTTGATCAATCAAATGACTCTTTAAAAGCAAGGTGCCCAACAGCACATCAGGTAAATCCTTGAAACGCGCCAGCAATTCTTTGAGTTCGCTTATATTTCGAATAATATAATGTTTCATCTCGGCTTTGACCCAAATATAAAAAGCGGTCAAATTTTGCCGCTAAACAGTCTTTTTACTTAAAAAATTAAAAAAAACCTCAAATATTGAGCCATAAATTTGACTTCCGACACAAAGCGCTCAACCAATAAAATTATAACCTATTGTTTTTATTTTATAAATAACAATAAACTTTAAAGTTGGCACAAAATAAGCTTACCGTCAATAGAAAGGCCGCAAACGGGAGAGTCAATATGGCAATTTTAAGCACCGCACAAACAACGGATTTTGACCAATCTGTACAACCACCCAATCATCCTGCATTGCTGGCCAAAGCAACAGAAATCGACTTCGGCCGACAAGATATTGATAAAGCCTTACGTATCGCCAGCGCGTTACAAACGACACTGGATATCCAAAAAATAATAGAAATATTCATACTTGAAGCCAGTCGCTGGGTATCTATTGATGGCGCTCAATTTATCTATGAAAAACAAAACCTTAAGCTATCAATTGGTCACCAATATGACAACAGCCTGACCTACCCTCTAAGCATACCCAAGCAAGCATTGGGTGAAATCACTTTTATGCGCAGAAAACGTTTCACTGCCGCAGAAAATAAAACACTTGAATATTTATTATGCAGCCTGGTTTACCCGTTACGTAATGGCATCAGTTACGAAAAAGCACTGCAAGCGGCCTTGAAAGACCCACTTACCGGCATTCATAATCGCGCAGCAATGAATACCTCTCTGATAAGAGAAGTCGACCTCGCGCGTCGCCACCAAACCCCTCTATCACTGATTGTTATAGATTTAGATTATTTTAAACGAATCAACGATACTCTTGGGCATGATGCAGGAGATCAAGTTTTGCAACATGTTGCCAATACGTTGCTAGACACCATTCGAGGCTCAGATATGGTCTTTCGTTTTGGCGGTGAAGAATTCGCTATTTTGCTCACCAATACGGATAAAAAAGGAGCCATGCAATTGGCACAACGAATTCGCAGAGCGATTGAAAGAAACACGGTTGAATTGAATGGGGAAAAAATAATGCCCACAGCCAGCCTAGGCGCAGCATGTTTATCCGCTGATGATTCAGAAAAAAGCCTCTTCCAAAAAGCAGACAAAGCATTATATGCAGCAAAAGCAGCGGGACGAAATTGCATTCGGTTCAAGTAAGGAACGTACACGAAAGTTATTCCGTACCCATTCCTTAATGACCCAGTGGAATAGAAATAACCTTACAATGTAGGAGAATTTATGAAGAGAATATGGACATTACAAAAACTCGCATTTTCAAGCGCCATTTTAGCGTTTTCAATAAGCCTGCCCTCACACGGTACCGACATGCCTGTAAAGGGCACAAAAATGACTGAAGTTGAAAAACAGTTGGGGGCCCCCTCCCGAATGATCCCCCCCGTAGGCCAACCGCCCATCTCACGCTGGGTGTATGACGATTACATTATCTATTTTGAGTATGAAATGGTTATTCATACCGTACCAAGCACATTAAAAACAAAATGACCTGTAGAAATGATAAAACTCACTTAATGTTGCTCATTCCATAGCAGAGATCAAAAACGATATAAAATTCCAAGACTCACATTCAATATAGCCTCATCCATTGTGGTATTCGCAATCTTGGCATCGATTGCAAATCTTTGGATGGCAAAACGTGCCGCCAGATTACGCCTGATTTCATAGTTCAACCCGCCACCGAAAAAAACATCAATACTAGAATCGCTCGCAGCGCCAGAATCATAGTTCCAGCTGGCTAGTCCGAGCTGAACAAAGGCGCTTAACTCATTCGACAAACCGACGTTGGCCACGGCGCTGCCATGAACGGCACTGGCTTCACTTTTTACTGAAGTGACATCAACATCGCCAAAATCGACAAAACCCAACTCAATAGACAACAGATCATTCAATGCAACCCCACCAAAAATAGAATAAGAAGGTGAGCTGTCGTTGGCCAAATCATAATTGGCACTGCCCAAATTAACTCCGAGATAGGGTGCCATACCTTGACCTGCTTTGCTGTGACTGATAACAATATCCGAATCAGCAGCGCCTGCTGCAAACGAAAATAGCATCGCCATAACCGCCAAAAAACCTTTCAATTGTTGCCTCATTTCAACCTCTCTCAAATTAGGTTATTTCATCAAAAAACAGTTTCAATTCTATTCGCTATCCCCCATATGCGCAATCGATCACCCACGCTAAAATATCTAAGGATCCGCGATGAACCCAGCATTCTGTTATTCAATAACTTACATTCTTTTGTCTCGGTTTTTACGTATTACATTCAGCGACAATCCTGTTATATTCCACATTTAAACATGATATAAACCAGCTAGAATTAAGGAGTAACTGGTGAAAAGTAAGAAAAACCACAATACTGTAACCACACTTTTTTTATGCATTTTTTCTATTTTAGCAATGACACTGACCACAAACCTGATGGCTGGTGATAATGATGAAAAGAAACGTGATAAAGATGAAAAGAAACATGAAAAAAAGAACAAAAAAGACGATGATCAAAAAAAGAACGATGACGATGACGATGACGATGACGATGACGATGACGATGAC
>VAPM010240384.1_pt1 | contig 23605 bp, 17 predicted proteins | sample 3395091 | NCBI WGS metagenome assembly VAPM01 (sample SAMN08290445, study PRJNA428436) | hydrothermal vent metagenome | isolation source: Deep-sea hydrothermal vent chimney 3 | place: Pacific Ocean: Juan De Fuca Ridge
ATTTCCGATGGTTTTGCCGGACTGATTGGCGGCCTGGGATTTGCCTGCTCGGCACAAATTAATCCGGACAACGGCATCGGCGTTTTTGAGCCTACCCACGGGTCAGCACCGAAATATGCCGACTATCCGGTCTCCATCGTCAACCCCGTTGCCATGATTGAATCGGCTTGTATGATGCTTGATTTTATCGGAGAAAACACCATCGCTGCCAAAATCCGTAAAGCAGTATCCGAAGTGATTGCCGAAGGTAAAATCCGCACTTACGATATGATGAAAATGCGCGGCAGTGCTGATGTGGTGGAAAAAGGTGCCGCCTCCACAGACCAAATGGCTGATGCCATTATTGCAAAATTGTAACTAATCAATTGAAACGAAGTGGCTGTTTAAAAAGCCAAAAAGAATTAATGTAATAACATTATAAATCAAAACGTCATTGCGAGGAAATAAGGGGGGGAAAGTGTGCAGGCTGACCACGCCTGAGTCGTGGCACGGCGAAGCAATCTCTCTGGTTATGAAATACGTATTACAAACAGATTGCTTCTTCTCCAGCATGAGGTGGGGTCATCGCAATGACGAAACATGTTGTGCTTTTTGGACAGTTTCTTCGTTCTTTTTTAATTCATCTGACTATGAACAAAGAAGTATTAAACCTCTGGCCTGAACTAAACTGGATAAAAGACGAAAACCTGCGTGAAAAAACCGCCAAAACATGGGAGTTGGCGCTGGAAAGAAGCGTGCTCACTGATGATGACCTGAACCGCATTCCCTTTACGTTGCTGGCAGGCCCTGACCTGAAAGTTACTTTTATGGATCACAAACGTGCCGTGGTACACATTGCCCGCGATGCCGGCGAAAAGATCAACACCATGTTCAACGGGGAGCTAACGGCAAACATGGATGTGCTCATTGCCGGTGCTATTCTTGTAGATGTGGGAAAACTACTTGAGTATGAGTTAGACAAAAACGGGAAAGCCGTTCAGGGCAATTATGGCAAATACTTGCGGCATCCTTTTTCGGGTGTAAGCCTGGCCGAAGAGGCTGGTGTGCCGCCCGAAGTGTGCCATATCATTGCCACCCACGCCGGCGAAGGCGACATGGTGAAACGCACCACCGAAGCTTACATTGTCCACCATGTTGATTTCATGACGTTTCTGCCGTTTAAAGAGCGGTTGGAGATGTAGCGGTTATCCCCTAAAAGAGCGTTTGCCTCTGATGATACCCTTCAAATATTTTTATTCACCACCAGCGCGAAAAAATCGTGGTCTATGGGCAGGTAGCCCTGCTCGTAACAGAAATAATAAATTTTCCCTTCTTTGTTTTTAAAGACATGGGTGAAATATTTGAATTCGAAACCTTTTGCAAGTAAAGTCTGTTTTTTAACCTTGGCTTTGCCGTGTGGATTCAGCGCTTTCAATATATGCCGGTTTTTGCGAAGCCGATGATTTATGTTGCGCATGTATGCCGTTTCATCTTTGTTTAATCGGTTGTTGTATGTGTTTCGGCATTGGTCGGAGCAGAATTTCTGATCAATTCTTCCCAGTAATTTTGCCCCGCACTCCAGACAATGACGTTCCATAATGGTTGATTTTCTCCAAAAATAAGAAATTCTCAGAAAACCATCAACTGCTCTGCCACCACACGGTTATCAAAAAAGGTAGGAATGAGAATAATCTTCTTCCCGGGAATAAATCCCAAATCGGCCGCATTGATTTTTTGTTTGGTGGTATTACTCAATATTACAGGAGCTTTGTCAGTGGAAATAAGCTGAATTTTTCCTGCCCAGTCCGACAGAATGAATCTTCCGTTTCCCAATGGGATAAGACCGTCAATACCTCCGGTAACATGCGCTACAATTCGGATTTTTCCTGTTTTGGGATTGGCTTCCAGCAGATGGCCATTGGCGCCAATGAACAATTTTCCCTGGCTCATTGCCAGCCCGTTGGCACCTTTCAGCAATGGATCGGTACTCCACAAATGTGCTTTTCCCGCTTTCACAACAAAAACAGCGCTCAAATCCGTATCGGTAACATAGATTTCTCCTTCCGGACCAACCACCACGTCATTCAGAAACTTAGCGCCGGGAAAGTCAATAAACCGGATAACATTTCCATTATTCAGGTCAATTTCTGCCAGCCGGTCAATGTCCGAAACAAACAGATCATCTCCTTTGATGGCCATACCTTTTGGCGCGTTCAGCCCGGTAGCCCATTGCAACTTAACAATATCACCTTTTTCATTCAGCAATGAAATAAAACCGTTTCCATCTTTTGCCGAAGGCTTACCGTTAATGTTGGAAACATAAATCATATTATTTTTTGCCCGGTAATATACTGACTCCGGAACTTTAAGAACCATTTTCGTTTCCCAGACAAGCTTTGGGGGCTTTGAAAATAGGGGCAAAGCGAACAGTACTCCTGCCAACATTAAAAGAACTGACTTTTTCATGACAATAAAGATTATGAATACACAGCACCGTTTTAATTGCTAAAATAAGAAAAAATCAAAATTATCATTTTGGGAGGCCGGAGTAGCTTTTTGAAAAGGGAAGGCGATGGACCGGATAATGAGGTTTTCATGTTTTTCTATGAGACGGAACGAACTAAAGTCGTCGGCTGAATAAAAAGGAAGAAAGCAAAGCGCCATAAGGAGCTAAGAAACTGAAAATGACTTTTCTGAGAGCTGATTTAATTTTACTTTTTTTTGGTTTTTAACTTTATTTAATGTGGTTTTTCGTGCTTATTTAAAATTATTCTTAACTTTGCAACAAAGAAATTATTAATTTAAAAAATATAAAATTATGTCAGTATTAGTTGGAAAAAAAGCCCCTTTATTTGAGGCCACTGCCGTAGTAAACGGTGGTGAATTTGTTGAAAAATTTTCACTTGAGCAGTATATTGGAAAAAAACACGTGGTCTTTTTCTTCTATCCTCTTGATTTTACTTTCGTATGTCCTACGGAAATCCTGGCTTTTCAGGAAAAGATAGAAGAATTTGAGAAAAGAAACGTAGCTGTTGTAGGCTGCTCCATCGATTCGCCTTTCTCTCACTGGGCATGGTTGAATACCGACAAAAACAATGGTGGTATCAAAGGTGTTAAGTTTCCTTTGGTTGCTGACCTTTCCAAAACCATTGCCGAAAATTACGATGTGCTGGCCGGTGAGTACGATTATAACGAAGAAGGTGAAATGGAATTTCACGGCGAAGCTGTTGCATACCGCGGACTGTTTCTGATTGACAAGCAAGGTGTTGTCCGCCATCAGGTAGTCAACGACCTGCCACTGGGACGCAGTATTGATGAAGCTTTACGTATGGTGGATGCTTTGCAGTTTTTTGAAGAAAACGGGGAGGTTTGTCCGGCCAACTGGAAACCAGGCGACGAAGCTATGGAAGCTACGCACGAAGGTGTTGCCCAGTATTTGAGCCATCACTAAATTCTTCTAAACCTTGTAAAAGGTATTGATGAAAAGGGTTGTCTGCCGTGGGGCGGGTAACCTTTTTTGTTTTCATCGGTGATTGTTTTACGCACAACAGTGCCAAGCCAGGCAATTGCTTTTTCCCTACCTTTGCCTCCCATGAATTTTCAGAAACCAAAACCGGGTCCTTTGCTGGCAACCATTGATTCGCCTGACGATTTAAAAAAGCTGACAGAAGAGCAACTGCCTTTGCTGGCAAAAGAATTGCGTGATTTCATCCTCGATGTGGTTTCGGTACATCCCGGGCATCTGGGATCAAGTCTGGGTGTGGTGGAGCTTTCCATTGCGCTGCATTATATCTTCAATACACCTTATGATCGCCTGATTTGGGATGTAGGGCATCAGGCTTATGCACACAAAATCCTCACCGGCCGCCGCGATGTTTTTCATACCAACAGGCAGTTTAAAGGCATCAGCGGTTTCCCGTCGCGCAGCGAGAGCGAATATGACACTTTTGGAACAGGACACGCTTCCACTTCTATTTCGGCAGCCCTTGGAATGGCTGTCGCTTCAGAACTTAACGGCGAAAAAAATCGCAGCCACATTGCCGTCATTGGCGATGGTGCCATGACAGGTGGCATGGCCATTGAAGGATTAAACAACGCAGGGGTCTCTCATGCCAACCTGTTGATTATCCTGAATGATAACAACATCGCCATAGACAAAAATACAGGGGTGATAAAAGAAGCCTTTTTGCGGAGCAGCAATCTTTTTGAAGCTTTTCATTTCAGCTACTTCGGTCCTGTTGACGGAAACGACATCCCGCAACTTCTCTCAGCCTTGTGGGAGATAAAAAAAATTGAAGGTCCCAAGCTACTACACATCACCACTACCAAAGGCAAAGGGTTTGAAGAAGCTGAGAAAAAGCAAACGCTTTTCCATGCTCCGGGTCGTTTTGACCGGAAAACAGGGGCACTTGTTGCAGAAGACCCGGAAAATCGTATTACTTATCAGGAAGTGTATGGCCGCACGCTTCTGGAGTTGGCGCAAAAAGATGAAAAAATTGTCGCCATAACGCCTGCCATGCCTTCGGGTTCAGCGCTGGGATTTATGATGAAAGTATTCCCTGAAAGGGTTTTCGACGTGGGCATTGCCGAACAACATGCCGTAACTTTTTCGGCAGGATTGGCAGCCGCCGGCTACACACCGTTTTGTACTGTTTATTCTACTTTTCTGCAACGTGCTTATGACCAGGTAATTCATGATGTGGCACTACAAAAGCTACCGGTGATTTTCGGTATTGACCGTGCCGGTTTGGTAGGTGCTGACGGCGCCACCCATCATGGGGTTTTCGATATGGCTTTTCTCAACAGCATTCCCAATATGGTGGTGGCTGCTCCCATGAATGAGGTTGACTTGCGACAAATGATGTTTACCGCTTCGCAATACAGGCAAGGGCCTTTTGCCCTTCGCTATCCGCGCGGTTACGGATTTATGAAGGCCTCCGAGTGGCAGCAGCCTTTTGGAATCATGGAAATCGGGAAAGGAAAACAAATCAAAGCAGGCGATACCGTGGCCATTATCAGCTTGGGACAACCAGGAAATTTTGCACTGGAGGCTTCTCGTCAACTGGAAGTAGAAAATATTCATCCTGCTGTTTTCGACCTGCGCTTTTTAAAACCATGGGATGAGACCTTGCTGCATAAAATTTTTCGGCAGTTCAAATACATCCTGACCATCGAAGACGGTATCATCCGCGGTGGCATGGGAAGCAGTCTGGCTGCTTACGCCTCGCTTCATAACTATTCCAACAAAATGGTAAACCTCGGTATCCCCGATCGTTTTATTGAACACGGTAGCAAATCGGATCTTTACCGGCTTTGCGGTATGGATGTGAATAGTATTAAAAGCGCCGTGAAAAAATTACTCCGGTAAGCGCAGGCAGTAAATACATCGTTTAGTATTCAGGCAACTTTTTTCTTTATTTTTGTTTCGTTATAATACTTTAAAAGACAACACCATGAACAATCTGGACAACCTCGGCTCACATGCTTCTGAGTTAATTAAAATGCTATCAGGCTATGCCACACAATACGGCTTAAGGCTTCTTGGCGCTGTTGTGGTACTGGTTATCGGCCTGTGGATTATTAAAATTCTGGTAAGAAGCAGCCAACGAATTATGATGAAAAGCAAAATTGATGCTTCGTTGAGTTCTTTTCTGAAAAGTATGATTGATATTCTGCTCAAAGTAATGCTGATTATCAGCGTTATGGGCATGATGGGTATTCAAATGACCTCTTTCATTGCACTACTTGGTGCAGCAGGTCTGGCGGTTGGCATGGCGCTGTCAGGAACTCTTCAGAACTTTGCCGGAGGGATGATGATTCTTGTTTTCAAACCCTTCAAAGTAGGAGATTATATCAACGCACAAGGTCATTCGGGATCGGTGAAAGAGATTCAGATTTTTGTTACCGTACTTACCACTCCGGACAACAAAACCATCATCATTCCCAACGGGCCTTTGTCCAATGGCTCTCTGACAAATTACAGCTCACAATCCAGGCGCCGGGTAGACTGGAGTTTTGGCATTGCTTACGGGGATAACTATGATACAGCAAAGAAGATGCTTCTCGACATGATGAAGGAAGACAAACGTATTTTCTCCAATCCGGAGCCTTTTGTTGCTTTGGGTGAACTCGCCGACAGCTCGGTAAATATCACCGTTAGGGCATGGGTGAATGCTGCTGACTATTGGGGTGTCTATTTTGATATGAATGAGAAATTCTACAAAAACGCTGGTCAGTTTAACTTGAGCATTCCTTTCCCGCAAATGGATGTACATTTAGACAAAGCATAAGCGGGAAAACCCAGACAAACTGCAAACTTTTTTAGTCAGCCCTTTCCTCCTGCCTTACGATGCAGCAGTTAGAAAAATATCCTATTTTAGCACGTTGGATTTGTCGTCTATGCTAAAACCGGGAAAAATAAGAAATCTACAACAGATCAGGATAAAAGTTATCTTGATTTCGTTGTTTCTGTCGTTTTCTTTTCCTCTTTTCGCCCAGTTCTACAATGGCTCAAACATGACTTTCGGCAAAAACCGTGTGCAATACAGAGAGTTTCTGTGGACCTATTACAAATTTCCCGATTTCGACATATATTTCTATCGTAACGGCCGGCCACTGGCCAATTTCGTTTCGGAATATGCTTCGGAACAGATTCCGAAAATAGAAAATAAAATGGGCGTTGAAATGGACAGAAAAATCAAGTTTATTGTTTTCAACACCCTCAATGACATGAAGCAGACCAACATCGGGCTGATACATGACGGCAGTTCGGCAGAGGAGGGCGGGTTAAACACGGTGTTACAATACAAAACTCTCTTGTATTTTGATGGCAACTACCCCGATTTTGAAAAGGAAATACGAAAAGGAATTGCAGGTGTTTTATATAACCAAATGGCGACAGGAACACAAAGTATGATGCGTCAAATGCTGACGACTTCTTCCAAAGTGGATGTTCCCGAATGGTTTGAGAAGGGCTATATTTCTTACATAAGTGAAGATTGGGATGCCGATTTTGACAACAGACTGCGCGATGGTATTCTGAGTGGGCGTTTCAAGCGGTTAGATGAATTGGAAAAAGAGGATGCCGCTTGCGTAGGACATTCATTTTGGCGTTTTATTGCCATAAAATACGGGGAAAATACCGTGAACAACATCATTCGTATGACCGCCATTGCAAGTAGCATGGACAAAGGTTTTCGCAATGTGATTGGCTTAAAATACAAACAGGTAAGAAAAGAGTGGCAGCAATATTACGAAAAAGAGTATAAGTCGTATGCCGGCACAGGCAACCTCCCTCCTAACCCGTTACCCATAAAAAGCAAAAGCGGCGTACGAATTTTGCAACCCGTACCCGGCCCAACGGGCACCGATCTGGCCTATGTGAGTAACCTCTCGGGGAAATACAAAATTATGCTTTATGACTTCCGTACCAAGAAAAGCCGGAAAATCTTTAAAAAAGGCCAGGTTATTGAAACACCTGTCGATTACCGTTACCCGATTCTTACCTGGCATCCCAGCGGGCAGGTGCTGGCATTTATTATTGAGAAGAAGGGACTGCCCTGGCTTTACTTTTACAATATTCGTAAAAAAAGAATCACTAAATTGTTGCTGACAGATGTGCAAAAGGTGCTGAGCATGTCTTACTCCGAAGATGGCCGTTTCATTGTTATGTCGGCCATCCAAAACGGAAACTCAGATATTTTTATTTTCAACGTGGCTGCCCGCTCTTTTGAGAAATTGACCAATGACGTAGCCTCCGATTTACATCCGGTTTTTGTAAACCACGGCCGGCAGATATTGTTCAGCTCCAACCGGATAAATGATACGCTGGACATAAAAACAAAAGAAGGCGATAGTCTGTTTTCGCAACATTTTGACCTGTTCCTGTATGATTACCGTCACAACAATCCCGTATTAAAACGGCTCACCCACACCCCCTACTGGGATGAAACCCAACCCGAAGCTTACGGGCCAAAGGTTTTTCGCTATTTGAGCGATGCCAACGGCGTTTATAATGCAAGGCTGGGAGTGGTTGACAGTACTGTCAGCTCGGTAGATACCGTTATTCATTACAGGTATTTTATTCATACAAAGCCCGTTAGTAATTACGCCAGAAATATCATTGAACAACATGTCAGCACCAACGCCGGGAAGCTGGCAGAGCTGATTTTTGACAATAACCATTGGAAAATATTTGTACAAAACATCACCGGATTTGCTGAGACCCGCATGGTGAAACCGGTGAACACCCCTTTTATGGCTGCAAAGCTGGAAGCCATCGGGAAAGCACACACTCTGCCTTCCGAAAAGATGGCTGATGCCACGACCAGGCAGATACTACAAGCCGAACCCATCTGGCATCGCAAGCATTTCCACATGCTTTATCTCGACAAAAACAACAAGGAAGTTATCGCCGGAGGATTTTCTAAACAGTTCAAAGGTCTCTATGGTGGTATTTATGGAGAGGCACGTGGGACAGGCGGCTACCGTGACGAAAACGGCCATTTTATATTTCCCAAACGGCGTAACTACTATACCGAATACGCAATTAACGGGATGGTCTCCCAGTTTAACTACAACTACCTGGCCACGTATTATCAACCTTATACGGGTGGAAAGCCGGCAGAAAATACCCCTATTAATATGGGTTACAAACTCGGGATTTCCGATTTAATGGAAGACCATCGCATCATTGGCGGAATACGGCTCAATTCCAATTTTATTGACAACGAATATACCTTTAGCTATGCCAACTACAAAAAGCGACTAAACCGGGAAATCCTGTTTCACCGTAACACTGTAACGCAAAGCAGTCGTTATTTTCTTGGAAAAATTCATTCGCATGAGCTGTATTACATCATGACATGGCCATTTAATGAAAACCTGAGCATTCGTGGTATTGCACATTTTCGCAACGACATGTTTGTGCTGACGGCTACCGATCCAGTTTCACTGAGTACGCCCACACGGTTTGACAACTGGGTTGGTTTTACCACTTCGCTCGTTTACGATGGGACAAAAAGGCTCGGCCTCAACCTTTACACAGGATCCCGATGGAAAATATTTGTTGAATATAACCAACTGATAAACAAGGGAAATCATAACTTGTTTGTGGCTGGATTTGATTATCGTTATTACTACCGGATTTACAGGAAGTTTATCCTTGCGGCGCGACTTGCCGGTAGTTCATCAGGAGGAACCGACCGGCTGATTTATTTTATGGGAGGGGTGGATAACTGGCTCAACCCAAAATACAACACGACCACACCTGTTGACCCGAACCAACATTATGCTTATCAGGCACTGGCAGTGAATATGCGCGGTTTTCCGAGAAATATCCGAAACGGAAATTCATTTCTGTTGCTCAATACAGAGCTGCGTATGCCGCTGTTTCAAATGTTCTCTGAGACACCTATTAGTTCTAAACTACTTCGGAATTTTCAGGTAGTCACCTTTGCCGATGTGGGCACAGCCTGGACAGGGCTAACACCATATTCTAAAGGAAATGTACTTTTTATCAACACCATCAACAGCGGCCCCATTCATGCCGTGGTGCAAACACAAAGAGACCCCATCGTTGAAGGGTTTGGTTTCGGATTCCGGATTAACCTTTTCGGCTATTTCCTGCGTACCGATGTTGCCTGGGGAGTACAAGATGGTGTGGTTACACCAAAACCATTATGGTACTGGTCGTTAAACCTCGACTTTTAAATTTTTAAATATGCAAAAGATGACATTAGCAGTACTTATCATCCTTATTCTTATCGGGTTGGTTGCCGGCATGTTCAGCAGGACAATCGGCATTGGAGGAGCCATAGTCATTATACCCTCTCTTATTTTTCCGTTGGGAAAGCATCAATATGAAGCACAGGGAAGCAGCCTCGCCGGTATATTGCCTCTCATTGGAGGATATTTCGGTTTTAAACTGACATTGAACATTTCTCAAAATAATTTGAGAAATGTTTTGGCTGTTATCCTTGTCCTCATTGCACTCAAGCTATTTTTATCAAAATAACACCTTACCATCCTTTTTTATACTTAAAACTGTGCCAAAAAAAATATTTTTGCTTATTCACATAGTTATACTAAGCTAAGCAATTAAGCCACTGGTTTTTATTTATTTATTCACGATGCTATGTTAATAAATTTCCATCAGACCATGTACATTTGTATTGTACATTGCAAAAGATTCACCAAAGTGCCCATTGGGGTTTAGTAGCTTAAATTTTAGTTAGTTATATTATTTAAAATAAGTGTTATTACGACTATGGAAAACGATTTACTCTTTAAGTTTGATAATGAAACGGGACATAATTCTTCATTAAAAACAGAGAAAACCGAGCAGGAAAAAGGGTTTTACGACAAGGTACTTGAAGAGAGAAAAAAGAATGAAGTAGCAAGTGAAAGAAAATTAAAAATGACCGTAGCCAAATTAGATTTGAAGAGTTCTGCTTCAGCAGAAAGTTCAGTACAAAAGTCCCGGGAAAATCAGGAAACACCTTATTCGTTTGATGAAGTATTGGAAGCTTCTACCGAATATTTTGGAGGAGACAGCTTGGCTGCCAGTGTGTGGGCCAACAAATATGCCCTGAAAGACAGCATGGGGAATATTTATGAAAAAAGTCCAGACCAGATGCACCGGCGTATTGCCCGTGAGATTGCACGCATCGAGCAAAAATACCCCAACCCGTTATCAGAAGAGGATATTTATGAAGTACTCCGTAAATTCAAGTATATTATCCCGGCAGGTAGCCCCATGGCCGGTATCGGTAATAAACATCAAGTATCTTCATTGTCAAATTGTTTTGTCATAGGCAATGATGGAGATTCCGATTCTTATGGAGGCATTATGAAAATAGATCAGGAGCAGGTACAGCTTATGAAACGCCGCGGCGGCGTAGGCCACGACCTTACCCATATCCGCCCAAAAGGAAGCCCTGTAAAAAATACTGCCCTCACCTCCACCGGAGTAGTTCCTTTTATGGAACGCTATTCCAACTCCACACGCGAAGTAGCACAGGATGGCCGGCGTGGGGCACTCATGCTCAGCATTGGCATCAAACATCCCGATGCAGAGAAATTTATCGATGCGAAAATAGAACAGGGAAAGGTAACCGGTGCCAATATTTCTGTAAAACTGGATGATGAGTTTATGCGGGCGGTAAAAAATAATACTCCATACGTTCAGCAATATCCCATAAACTCTCCGGAACCCAAATACAAAAAGGAAATAAATGCCCGGAATCTGTGGGGAAAAATCGTACACAATGCCTGGGCCTCGGCTGAGCCTGGAATTCTTTTCTGGGATACGGTTATTCGAGAGTCTATTCCCGACTGCTATTCCGACAAAGGCTTCCGGACGGTTTCGACAAACCCCTGCGGCGAAATTCCACTTTGCCCCTACGACTCGTGCCGTCTGCTGGCAATAAACCTATACAGCTACGTGGAAAATCCGTTCACTGACAAAGCATATTTCAACGGAGATTTGTTTAGCAAGCACGTGCACATTGCCCACCGCATGATGGATGATATAGTGGATCTCGAAGTGGAGAAAGTGGATTCCATTCTCGCTAAAATAGATTCGGATCCGGAATCGGAAGAGATAAAATATACCGAGCGCCGGCTTTGGAAGAAAATACGGGACAAATCGTTACAGGGGCGGCGCACAGGCATTGGCATCACTGCCGAAGGAGATATGCTTGCCGCACTCAATTTCAGGTATGGCTCTGACAATGCCATCAATTTCTCCGTGGAAGTTCATCGCCTTTTGGCACTAGAAGTTTATGCCAGCTCGGTTGATCTGGCAGAAGAGCGGGGAAGTTTCCCCGTTTATGAAACTGAACGTGAGCTTAACAATCCGTTTATCAACCGCATTAAAGAAAATGCACCCAATCTGTATGAAAAAATGAAACGGGTGGGACGACGCAATATTTCCATGCTTACCATTGCCCCCACCGGAAGCGTAAGTATTTGCACACAAACCACTTCCGGTATTGAGCCTGTTTTTATGGTCTCCTATAAACGGCGCCGAAAAGTAAATCCAAACGATAGAAACGTTGTAGTTAATTTTGTGGATGAAGTTGGCGATACCTGGGAAGAGTACAATGTGTTTCATCCCAAGTTTGAGGTGTGGCTAAAGTTGAATAATTATAATGTGGACGAGGTGAAAAACCTCCCGGACGAACAGTTACAGGAAATAATTAAGAAATCACCTTATTACAAAGCTACCTCAGCCGATATCGATTGGGTAAGTAAGGTGAAAATGCAAGGGAGAATACAGAAATGGGTGGATCATTCAATTAGTGTTACGGTCAATATTCCCGAAAATATTCCCGAAGAGATGGTCAGCGACATATACATGACTGCCTGGGAGAGCGGATGTAAAGGAATGACTATTTACCGGGAAGGTTCCCGTGCCGGTGTACTGGTGAGTAATGACAAGAAAGAAGAAAATGCGTTTAAAGAAACCAGTGCACCACAAAGGCCTAAAATTTTGGAGGCTAACATCCTTCGTTTTCAGAATAACTATGAAAAATGGATTGCTGTAGTGGGAAAACTCGATGGTCGTCCGTACGAAATTTTTACGGGAAAAGCGGATGACTTTTATCTGCCGCCGGCAATAGAAAAAGGATGGGTTATTAAAACCAAGAAAAAGGGGGAACATTCTCGTTACGATTTCCAATTTGAAGATAAACAGGGATACAAAATTACCATAGAAGGACTGTCACGCTCTTTCGATAAAACTTACTGGAATTATGCCCGGCTCATTTCCGGCCTTCTCCGTCATGGCATGCCACTGGCTTATGTTGTTACCCTTGTGGGTAATCTCAACGTGGAAGAAGACAACATCAACACCTGGAAAAATGGTGTGGTGAGAGCGTTGAAGCGCTATCTACAGGATGGCGAAAAAGCGGCAGGCAAAGTCTGCCCCGAATGTGGCGAGGAGGCCCTCATTTATCAGGATGGCTGCCTCACATGTAACGCTTGCGGCTATTCTAAGTGCGGGTAATCCCCTCATTTTCTACATAACAAACATAACGCCCGAAGATTTTAATAACCTCCGGGCGTTTTTATTTTCTTACAGACTTTAACATCAGTTAAAAACATGCAATAAATTTCCATCGTAAACGGCATGATAGGTAATTAAAGGATAACGGCCTGTGCCTTTAAATAGTGAGCCGTCCAACAGCTGGTAGGAGTTTCCGGTACACTCATCTTCTGCAAACGGATAATATTTTCCCACAATCAATTGAGTACATTTACCCCCGGAACAACACTTGTCGGGGTTGTTTGGCGGAAGACGATCATAGGCTTTGAAATCGTTTTGACTTGCGCGATAAATAATCACACCACGCGAGCCTTGACCGATGTAAGCTCCCTGGTTACCGTTAGCAATGTAAATCCAGCCACCAACAGCATTCAGCCCCTGATAAAAGGTTGAGTTAGGGTCAATATCAATCCGGATAACCGCATGAGGGTTATTGGGATTAAGGCTTGTTTTATTACATGAGCCCAACAACATGACGGCCAATACAGCCGTGAAAAGTAATAACCGTTTCATCTTTTTTACTGAGTTGCAATGATAACGAAAAAGCCAAAATAGAACAAAACCATTCTTCACACCCGTATCGCTTATCAAATAAAATTGGTTAAAATACGTTAAAACCCAGTTCTTATCGGACATTTGATAGTTTATATTTCACAAATATTAATACGAATAAAATCTACGTATCATTGTGGATATCAACATGTTTAACCTTTAGATTCAATTATCAATTTCAATCGACTTTAACAAGAGATATAAGCCAATTACATGTATTATATATGAATATGTAATTTAGAACCAGTCTTATTAAAAGCTATCTACTTGTCACACATAGCCTTCCCTTAGATATATACGCTGGCACATTCCTTATGTGACATGTATCACATAAGGAATGTGCGGATGAACATAAATTTGTCGCAACTTCTTTAGTCGAAGTTATCAAACGGTTATAACATCCAGTACTTTGAAAGTTCATTATTAAAGAAATCATCAGGATTAATTATTAACAAATTCTTAAAATTATGAAATATAAATTATCATGTGAAGAGAAGAAAGTAAGAAAGGGTTCTTTTCTTAAGAAAAACAAGCTGTCACTTGTGGGAGCATTTGTCGCCTTTCTATTCTTAGTATTAGGTTCCGGAACAGTTGAGGCTATTCCAAGTTTCGCACGACAAACGGGTTTATCTTGCTCAGTATGCCATACGGTATTCCCTGAACTCACTTCTTTCGGGAGGCAGTTTAAGTTAAATGGTTATACCATGACGAACATAAAGACCATTACTCAAAAAGAGTCTTCTTCAAAAGGTAAAAGCAGTAGGGATGTATTAAAACTACTTCATATCCCACAAATATCGATGGCATTTAAAACCGGATATACACATCTGGCAAAAACCATACCCGGAACACAGAATAACAATGCTGAATTTCCACAGACATTGAGTCTCTATTATGGCGGTGAAATCACACCACATTTGGGTTCCTTTATACAAATTTCTATGGAAGCCGATGAGGGAACTTTTGGAATTGATATGCTTGATATTCGTTATACCAATACTACCAAGCTGGGGGAAATACCTCTTTTGTATGGTTTAACCCTGGATAATGGTCCTATGATGGGGGATGTATGGAACACAGCTTCACCCTGGAGTTATCCTTATTCCGCTTCGGGTGTAGCACCAGCCCCAACAGCAGGTACAATTATTGAAGGAGGCCTTATGGGGACTGTAGGAGCTGGTACCTACGGGTTGTTTGGCAGAACTCTCTACCTGGGTTTTAGCGTATATCGGACAGCACCATTCGGAACAGTTTTTCCTCCCGACAATTCATCCATGATGACGATTAAAGGACTAAGTCCGTACTGGCGTGTTGCCATCCAACACCAATGGACAAAAAGTTATCTTGCTGTCGGAACATTCGGGCTGTCAACTCAACTATATCCTACCGGCGTTTCTGGGGCAACAGATAATTATACTGATTTTGGATTTGATCTTCAATATGAGTATTCTTTTGCAAAGGGTCAACTTACACTGCACAGTAGCTATATCACGGAGAAACAAGAGCTTAACGCTTCTTATGCCGCTGGAGATAGTCAGAAACTGTCTAATAAGCTTAACACCTTTAAGACAGATGCAAGTATTTTCTTCCGGAGCGGTTGCAAATTTACACTGGGTTATTTTACCAATACCGGTAGTACTGATAACATCGTTTACGCACCCGGAGAGGTATCAGGAAGCCGGACCGGCCTTCCGAACAGTAGCGGTATAATGGCCCAGGTTGATTACCTGCCATGGGAAAATACTAAAATCTCCCTTATTTACACAGCTTATAATAAGTTTAATGGAGCCTCAACCAATTATGATAATTTCTCAAGGAATGCTTCAGACAACAATTCTATTTATCTACAACTTTGGTTTTTGTTTTAGCAGTTTAGCTGTCTGATCCTTTTTAAAGACCTTACTATTTCTTAATAAAGTTGCGCAAACCCGTCTGGAAAACTATTGGTTTTTCCGGGCGGGTTTATTTTATAGCCAACGGAAATAAAGCCCTGACAAACACAACTTTTCACAATATAATTCCTGTCGTTTTCTCCCTCATCAATGGAAATAAGCTTAAAACTACTAATTTAAAGACAGTCTATATTAACATTTATTAACTTATGACACAATGTTTTACCAAAAGTGATCCACAGCAGCAAAATGTTTATGTGACACAAGTCACACGGGCAATGTTGGAATGAGAATAACTTTACCGAGTTCTCTATTTGGAGTTGTTAAGAGTTGCACAGTCAGCTTTTGAGGACATCAATGCAGACACAATCAGTTATTTCAACATTAACAAATTCTTAAAGTTATGAAAAGAAAATTATCATGCGAAGAAAAGAAAACCAAAAAGGTCTCTTTTCTTAAGAAAAACGTGCTTTCTCTTGTGGGTGGGTTCGTCTTCTTTCTTTTCTTATTAGTCAGTTCCGGAACGGTACAAGCTGTTCCCAGTTTTGCCCGGCAAACAGGACTATCTTGTTCTGCCTGCCATACGGTATTCCCGGAGCTCACCTCTTTCGGGAGACAATTTAAGCTCAATGGATATACGCTTACGGGTATAAAAACCATTCACCAGGCAAAAGTAAAAAAGGATGGATCAAAAAGTGCTATTCTTAACCTGCTGAGTATTTCACCTATTTCTGCCATGTTTCAAACCGGTATTACACATGTCAGCAAAACGATTCCAGGAACCCAAAATAACAACGTTGAGTTTCCTCAACAGTTAAGTTTGTTCTATGCCGGCCAAATTACACCACACATAGGTGCGTTTATTCAGATTACGATGGATGACGAATCAGGAACTTTCGGTATGGACAATACTGATATTCGCTATTCAAATCACAGCAATGGAAAATTACCTTTCACTTATGGTCTTACACTGAACAATAATCCTACAGTTCAGGATCTTTGGAACACAACATCCGCATGGGGATATCCTTATACCGCATCGGGAGTAGCTCCCGGACCTGGTGCAGCACCCATGATTGAAAATCTCGGTGGTATGGTTGCCGGTTTGGGTGGTTATGGACTCGTAAATAATCTTTTTTACTTTGAATTTACAGGTTATGGTACTGCCCAACTTGGATCAGCACTTCCTCCTGATGCAACAACAGCCGGTGTCATAAAAGGAATTGCTCCTTATTGGAGATTTGCCATTCAGCATCAATGGACTAAATCATATCTCGAAGTGGGTACTTATGGAATGTCAACAAGTATGTTTCCCATGGGTGTTTCCGGCCTGACCGATAAATATGCAGATTTCGCGTTTGACTTACAATATGAATATATGTTTTCAAATGGCCAATTTACTTTTCACACTACTTACATTACTGAGAAGCAAACACTTAATGCTTCCTACGGCGCAGGTGACAGCCAAAACCTTTCCAACAAATTAAATACTTTTAAATGTGATGGAAGTGTATTTTTGAAAGCAGGCGTAAACTTCACGCTTGGTTATTTCAGCACTACCGGAACAGCTGACAACGTTCTGTATGCACCAGCAGACATGGAAGGAAGCAGAACAGGAACGCCTAACAGCAGTGGGGTTCTTGCTCAATTTGATTATTTACCTTGGGCAAACACTAAAATATCTTTACAGTATGTAGCCTATAGTAAATTTAACGGAGCCAGTACAAATTATGATGGCTCCGGCAGAAGTGCTTCAGACAACAATTCTATTTACCTACAGTTATGGTTTTTATTTTAATCAACTGATGATCGTCTGATTATTTTTGGGAATTCTATTCCGAGTATAAAGTTGCTTAAACCCGTACGAGAAGCCTCGGCTTACGTACGGGTTTATTATTTGATCCCCGGAAAAGAAAGTAAAATAAACACGACTAATCATCATTATCATCATCGGGAGCAGCTTTCTCGTTCACAAATGCACTATGAACAGGTGCAGGAACAACAGCATTCGCTCCTTTTACCGCTTTCCAGATAATTTTGTTGTACTCACCATCAGGGATGGCATCCTCTCGGGAAAAGTTTAATTTTTCAGATAATTTTGCACCATACGAATAACGTGTATTCAGCTTGTTCATGTCCACTTTGGGGACAATGGCACGATAACCTTTCAGATAAGCCGTGTCGGTAATAGAATGCAAAATGGGATGCGCAGCAAGGTCGTATTGTGTCATGGGGGGAAGCCCCAAAATCAGCTCCATGGTTTTCAACACACCGGAAGTGGAGTACATGGTGTGATCTACAAAATGCCGTTTCACATAAGGCCCGATAACAAGCAATACCGACCGGTGAGCATCCACATGATCAGGTCCGTTCTGGGCATCATCTTCCAGCACGAACAAAATACTGCTTTTCCAGATTTTACTGTGCGAGATCTTATCCACTATCAAACCGAGGGCATAATCGTTGCGGGCTACGTAAGCTACGGGTGTTGGACTTCCGGGGCGTGTACCGCGGCAGTGGTCGTTGGGCAAACGTATCAGGTTAAACTGAGGAACTTTCCCGATAGCCACGATACTGTCGAAGTCATGTGCCCAGATTTTGTAACGCGTGAGATCGGGAAAAGAGAGGTTAAAGCCGGGATAAGCCTTGCAGGTGTATGGTACTAAAATAGAATCGCGGGGATGGAAAGGCCCTTTCAAAGAATGGGTAAAAGCTATGAATTCACCATAGTTACGGAAAGTTTTTCCGTGCGAAAGCACATCGTTCCAAATGTATCCTGAAGAAGGTGCAGCAGCTGGGACCCCTCCTTCAAAGTCATAAGAGGCCCCTCTGCGACCATAATTCACCGGCCACAGTTTCTCAACATAATCAGAAGCATAAGCAGCTGTGGACCAATTGTGTCCATCAGCGCTAACCTCCGCATCGGTGTAAAAATTATCGTAAAGCGTGTATGTTGTTGCCAACTTGTGCGCGTTGGGCGTAACTTTTCTGCCAAACAAACAGAGAGCTGAATCACCATTTCCTTCGGCCATATCGCCCAAAACCTCATCATAGGTTCTGTTTTCACGAATAATATAAAAAATGTGTTTTACCTGGGAACTTCCTTTGCCATCGGGCTTTTTGGGGATAATGGATTGGTTGCTCTCCTCTTTCACCTTTTTGATAAAAGGGGTATTATTATAAACTTTTCGGCTCATGGCAGCCAGCAATTTACTTTGCGGAAAATTGATCACCGAAACAGTTCCTTTAAACATGGTTCCGGTATAATTTTCCCGCCAGTTTCCCGGTCTTCTTTTTTCAGGATTGGGTCCATCGGGGTTGGCACGCGAAGCAATTCCCTTTCCGTTGGCAACCAGTATTTTTCCTGATTTTAGATACTGCACAGCCGTAGGATACCACCCCACGGGAATAAAGCCGAGGTTTCTGGCATGACCGGGTTTTTCCACATCAAATACTGCAAGATAATTATTGTCAGCATTGGCAATAAGCAATTTATCACCATCCGGCGACAAAGCCAGTGCATCAGGAGTACTACCGTAAGGCAAACCGGGAAGTAGCGCCGTATGAATCGTCTCGCTGATCTCTTTTTTTACCAAATCGATAACAGTAGCACTGTTGTTATTGGCATTGGCAACAAAAAGCCGGCTGTCGTCACGACTAATGACCATATCATTGGGATGATTACCGGTTTTATAACGATGGGTGATGACGTAATCGTTCAAATCAATTTCGATTACCATGGCTTTTCCCCAAATGGAGATATAAGCATATGTACCGGCATAGTTTATTTTGACATCATAGCACTTGCCGGGCATCGCCACTTTCCTTATCACCTTTTTACTGTCCAAATCTATCACATAAAGGCTGTTGCTTTTTTGAGAAACCGCAAGCAGTTGATGTTTCCTTTTGTTTAAAGCCAGTCCGGTGAGCGAGATATCTCCTTTCGGAAATTTAGGGCCTACCACAAGCGTATCGGCCGGAGTGAGCTTCCCTTTTTTAAATGAAAAAACATAAACAACATTATTATTTCCACCGGAAACATACAGTCGTTTGTCTTTAGGGCCAAAAGTAAGCCCCACCCAAGTATTGCTGACGACATACCGTTGCACTTCTTTCCTGGCTTTTATATCCACTACCGAAAGAGAATTTACTCCCATGCCGCTATTGGACGTGATGGCATACCGATCGTCCTTAGTAACCACCATGTTAAGCGGCAGCTCACCAATGGGAACTTGCCTGCCGGCCGGAGTCAACCTCCATCCGTTGGGTAAAAGAGTGTAATTTTGGTACTTTCCGGGAAGCTCAACTGAGCCAGGCTTGTCTTGTGCCTGAAGCAGGCCGGGAACCAGTACCAGCATCAACCACAACAAGCTTATGTTTGCAAAAGTCTTTCTCATCTCAATTTCTTTATAAAAAGCAAAGATAGGCAGAATAAAGAGATTCTGTATTAACCTGTTGAGTCTCGAAATACCGATTGTTTCCAAAAAGAAACCGGGAAAAGAGCCTCAAGAGGCCGCCGGCACCTGAAAACGATATATTTTTCACTTCTCTTCCCGCTGCTTTTCCTACATTTGCATTAATCAATGTCAGTACAAAAGCGTATATTAGTTTGCCCCATGGACTGGGGACTTGGCCATGCCACCCGTGTAGTTCCTATTATCCGGCTGTTGCAACAGACTGGTGCCGAACCTATTATTGGCGCCGACAACAAACCATTGGCTTTTCTGCGGCAACAGTTTCCGAATACCCAATGGGTTAGAATACCCGGATTTGAACCTGAATACCATAAAAAAGGGTTACTACCTATCAAAATGGCTGGCGCCATTCCTAAAATGATTAAGGAGGCAGACAAAGCCCATACACTGCTGGAAAAAATTGTTCGGGAACAAGACGTTGATGCTGTCATCTCGGACAACCGCTATGAACTGTGGTCTGAAAAAGTGCCCACCATTTTTATGACTCATCAGCTCAACATTTTACTGCCGGGGATTCTGTCTTCAGGCCGATTGGTAATCCGAAAAATGATTAACCGGTTTATCATAAAGCATGATGAATTGTGGATTCCCGATTTTGAAAATGAGCCATGCCTATCCGGAAAACTTTCCCATATAAAAAGAATGCCACTGAGAAACAGCTTTTTTGTCGGTCCGCTAAGCCGTTTTGAAGGAGCTGAAATACCCATGCAGGGAGCTGTCAAAAAGGAATTGGATATACTTTGCCTGCTCTCCGGTCCCGAACCACAACGTACTATTTTTGAAGAAATTCTTATCAGCCAGCTGAAAAAAAGTAAATTAAAGTCAGTACTACTTTCCGGAAAACCGGATGAAAAAGGAAAAAGGCTTTTAGGAAATATGGAAATTCGCCCACATGCCGACGATAAGGAGATGCTATCGCTGATACAATCGGCCAAAAAGGTTATTTGCCGTTCGGGTTATAGCAGCCTGATGGATATGGTGAGCCTAGGGAAGAAGGCTATTTTTGTTGCCACACCGGGGCAACCGGAACAGGAATATCTGGCACAAAAGCTGAAAAGCCAAGGACTTTTCTACTCATATAGCCAAAAAGCGTTCTCTCTGCAAACAGCATTACAGGAATCCGAAAAGTATAGCGGGCTGCATCTTACCAATGATTACAAAATATTGAAAGCACGCATCGAAGCGTTAATAAAAAGCTGCAGCTGATTTTTGGTAGCTGGCGAATGCTTATCTTTGTCCTCTAATTTTCAAAAGCTCTCTGCCATGCTTATACAGGAAAATATGAAACTGGCCGATGTGATCCTCCACGACCACACGCTGGTTCCCATCATAAACCGCTTTGGCATCCATTTGGGATTCGGTGATGACAGCATTGCCGAAATTTGCCGGTATCAGCATCTCAACATCGACTTTTTCGTCACTATTTTAAATGCTTTTCACGACACACACTATTTCCCCAAAGAGCAACTTCGGAATTTTCCAGCCACTATGATTATTGATTATTTACGAAAGGCACATCATTATTTTCTTGAAGAAAAAATGCCGGAGATATCAATACTTCTAAAAAAAATGGCTGAGGAGTACCCGCTGGATAAAACGACATCTAACCTTATCGACAATTTTTTTACAGACTATACCGTGGAACTCAAAAAGCATATCCTACGGGAAGAAGAGACCATATATCCTTATGTTTTGCAGCTGGAAGAAGCAGTTTTGGAGAACCAGATTGAAGAGAAGCTCTTCAAAAAAATCAGCGATTACCCTATTTCAGGCTATGAAGCCGAACACGAAAATATAGAAGAAAAGCTGTTTGACCTGAAAAATATACTCATTAAATATTTGCCCGAACCTAAAAATGACAAACCTGGCTACCGTCTTCTTCGTGAGCTGTTTACACTGGAAAAGGAACTGAACGAACATGCCCGTATTGAGGACTTGATCATGGTGCCTAAAGTGAAAGCCATGGAGAAAATGATACAAAAAAGGGGGAATTAAAACAGCCGGTATGAAAAGTATTATCATTGTTAACAAACACTACCTCATACAGGCCGGAATAGAAGCGCTGATACAGGAAATTCCGGGACTCACACTTCTGAAAACCTATGTAGGTGACGAGCCACGTCTCACCAGCATCCTTTTAAAATACAAGCCCGATTTGCTCATCATCGATCCCTCTTCACTTTGTTCAGAAAATGCCACATTGCCACGCAAAATACGTTCATCGCAAAATACGTTAATCGTTGCTCTGGTACGAAAAGAGGACAAAAGCAAACTCTCTTCCGACTATAATGAAATACTCTTTTATGAAGAGAGTAAACTTATGCTGGAGAAAAAACTACGACACCAGGCCGGAAATTGGCAAAGTGCAGAAGCTATCCCAAAGGAACTAAGTCAGCGCGAGATAACCATCCTGAAACTCATTGTAAAAGGGTTTACCCATCAGGAAGTTGCCGACAAACTGTTTCTGAGTATCCATACGGTAAATACGCACCGGAAAAACATCAACAAAAAACTGGGAATCAAAACAGTATCCGGGCTCAGCGTTTATGCCATTATGAACCACCTGATACAAATGGAAGAACTGGTGGCTAAGAGGTAACCTTCGGACTATCCGGCACATGCTCTGAGAAAAGATATTATTCTGTAAAAGTTACCGGCAAACGGCTTACACAAAAAGAAAAGCATTATTTTTGCCGGTGTTATTTATACAAAATCTAAATTACCATGAAAGCAATCGGACTTTTCTACGGATCCACTTATGGCATGACAGAAGATATTGCCAAAAAAATAAAATCGACTTTTAAAAAGTTCAGTGTTGATCTTTACGATGTAAAGGAAGCTCCAAAAGAGGTGCTGGTAAAATATGACTACCTTATTTTTGGCACTTCAGCCTGGGGCATTGGCGAAATGCAGGATGATTGGGAACGCTGGATATATGCACTTGAAGGAGTTGACTTTTCTGAAAAAAAAGTAGCCCTTTTCGGGCTGGGCGATCAGAAATCCTATCCTGAGAGTTTCGTGGATGGATTGGGAATACTTTATTGCCGCCTTCCCGACAAATCCGTTGTGGTAGGAGAATGGCCAACTGAAGATTACAAATATTATTTTTCCCTTGCAGAGAAAGACGGAAAGTTTGTGGGGCTGGTACTGGATGAAAATAACCAAAAGGAAAAAACCGCTGAACGCATCAAAAAATGGGTAGTGCAGTTGGAAAAGGAGTTTGTATAGCCCCGGGATCTTTCTATTTTAAAAAAGCAGCATTCCCGGAAACCTATTTCGACTACCATTGCTCCAGCTTTGCATAATGAGATAATACCATCCCATCACCACCGTAACAGCCAACACGGAAAGCAGCACGTGCGACTCTGACAAAAACTGCAAAAGCCTGTTCTGTAAGTGAAACAAACCTCCCCCCGAAAGCTTTAAGCCGAAAATTCCAATCAGCTTTTGCAGCCCCGCGGGCGCAGAGGCGGATTCGGGAAAAAGGAAAACGGTAGCCAGCAAAATAGTGACAATCACAAAACCTATGATCATCCAGGCGGCTTTTGATATAACCGGTTTGTAAACAAATTCTGAAGCTTTTTCCTGCTCAATTTTTTTCATAAGATGCCACGTAAAGTCCGCCGGGGCATGTTCCGCACCAACAGAAGAAAACAAGC
>VAPM010069528.1_pt1 | contig 23597 bp, 24 predicted proteins | sample 3395091 | NCBI WGS metagenome assembly VAPM01 (sample SAMN08290445, study PRJNA428436) | hydrothermal vent metagenome | isolation source: Deep-sea hydrothermal vent chimney 3 | place: Pacific Ocean: Juan De Fuca Ridge
GATATCATGGTTTCAATGGCGTCCCGACCGACACCAGAGATGCGATTTTCCAGGCCCAGCAGGACAATTCCGTGCACCGCCGAGAAAAGTGCCCGCGTCATCAGGTCAAGTTCGGGCCCGTTCATATCGGGGAAAATTTCTGACAGCGGTTTGGCGATATTGGCAAAAAGACCGGCCAGCGCGGCCAGATACCAGTCTGGCACCCGGTCATCGACCGACATGTCCAGATCAAACAGCGCCCGCCACAGGTTGGTATTTTCAGCCGCATAGGAAAGATACGCCTTAGACATACGGATCAGCCGGTCATTCGGGCCAAGCCCCGCTGTCCCCTTCAGCGAACCGGTGACCACCTTATCAATCTGGCTGAAGGTGCGCCCGTTTACGGCCATTGTCAGCGCATGCAGATCATCAAAGACATTATATATAGCCCCGACTGAGCAACCAACTGTGGTTGCCAAACCGCGCGCCTTTACACTGTGCAACCCGGAGCCGATAATCTGCTGCTGCGCCGCCTGCACCAGTTTTTCGGAAAGTTCGGCTTTGCGTTTTTGTGCTTTGGGGGTCATTTTGATGCTCCTTGAACGATGTTCAAGGATAGCGGCACCGGGGGCGAATGAAAAGCCCTAAAGATACCCGCGCCAGCGCAGGACCGCCAAAAGCAGGGCCACGATGACCAGCAGGTTAAAGGCATTGGTCGACAGGAAACTGATGACCAGCCCCCGGCGCCGGTCGCGGGCGTCGATCTGGTTCAGGTGTTTCATGGTTGCGGCATGGGCGCGCTGGATGCTGGCATCATCCTGCCGGCGTTCCAGCCGGGGGTGGCCCTGATATTTGAGCGATTGTACGATCATGTCGGCCTGCGCCCGAACCGGTTTGGGTAACAGCCGCCCTGCCCGGTTCAATTTGGTTTCAAGGTCACGCCCGCGGACGCCAAGGCGGTGCTGCATGGTTTCAGCGATTTCATCGGCCATTTCCTGATACGTCACTTAACACTGCCACCTTTTGAGCAAAACCGCTGGTAGATTACAGGCAGATTTGCGCTCTGGCCAGTGGGCGTTTGCAGGTTTAGGGATGGGGCATGTTGAATACAGTAATTATCGGTGAAGCGAGCGGCAAGCCACCGCTGGTTATTGCCCACGGGTTGTTCGGTTCGGCGCGAAACTGGGGGGTGATTGCCAAGCGGTTGGCGGATGAGCGACAGGTGGTGGCGGTGGATATGCGCAACCATGGCGCAAGTTTTTGGCGCGGGTCGCACAGTTATGGCGATCTGGCGCGTGATCTGTCGGAGGTGATTGATGGCCTGGGAGGCAGGGCGGATCTGCTGGGCCATTCAATGGGCGGCAAGGCGGCGATGGTTCTGGCAGCGGACCAGCCGGACAAGGTTGACCACCTGATCGTGGCCGATATTGCGCCGGTGGGATATGGCCACACGCAGATGCCGCTGGTGCAGGCGATGGCGGGGCTTGATCTGAACGGGGTCGAAACCCGGGGGGATGCCGACCGGTTGCTTACCGGGGCGGTTGAGGATGCAGGGGTTCGGGCGTTTTTGCTGCAATCCCTTGATGTTAAGGCCAAAAAATGGCGGCTGAACCTGCCGGTGTTGGCCGATGAGATGGACAAGATACTGGGGTTTCCGGCGGTTTCCGGGCAGTTTGACGGGCCGGTGCTGTATCTGACCGGGGGCGATAGTGAGTATGTAATGCGCGAACATCGGGCCGGGATCAGCCGGATTTTTCCGGCGGCGCGGTTTGCGAAAATTCCCGGGGCGGGGCATTGGTTGCACGCCGAAAAGCCGCGGGAATTTGAAGCGGCGGCGCGCGTATTTCTGAACATGTAACCGGGGGTTGATGTGCTGATCAGACCCCTGACCCCGCGAGATTTGGCACAGGTTTTGCAGATCAGCCTGCTGACCGGGGATGCCGGGCGGGATGCGACGGAGCTGTATGAAGATCACCGGTTGGTCGGGCAGATATACGCCGCCCCCTATGCCCGGCTGTATCCAAATATGTGTCTGGTGGCGCAGGATGATACCGGGGTGGCCGGGTTTGTGGTGGGGGCGGTGGATACGGTGGCGTTTGCCGGCGAATTGGAGGCACGTTGGTGGCCGGGGATGCGGGCGATTTACCCGGAACCGGATCAGAAGAACCACGGTCTCTGGGGGGCTGATCAGAAGCGTCATCAGATGATCCACCACCCGGTGCCGACGCCGGGGGTGATCACGCAGAACTACCCGGCGCATATGCATCTGAACCTGTTGCCAAGGGCGCAGGGTTTGGGGGTTGGGCGGCAGTTGCTGGAGCGCTGGCTGGGTCTGGCGACTGAGGCGGGCGCGCGCGCGGTTCATGTCGGGGTGAACCGGGCCAACAGGGGCGGGTTGGCGTTCTGGCAGGCCTGCGGGTTTGACAGGCTGAACGACCAGTTGCAGTTGCCCGCGGATGCCGCGCTTTGGCTGGGCCGGGAAATTTAGCGCTGCGGGGCGAAATGCAGGTTTAATCCAGCCGCGTTTCCCCCTAACATCTGGGTCGATCTCAGGAGGACCCCCATGGCGACCGGCACCAATATCAAGACCTATTTCAATGGCACATGGCATAATGAAGATGTGGCGATCATGCGGGCGGCGGACCATGGATCATGGCTGGGGACCACGGTTTTTGACGGGGCGCGCCAATTTGACGGGGTGGTGCCGGATTTGCTGGCCCATTGTGAGCGGGTGGTGCGATCAGCGCGGGCGCTGATGATCACGCCAACACTGGACGGAGCGCAAATTGCCGGGATTGCGCGGGATGGATTAAAGCTGTTTGCCAAGGACAGGGCGGTTTATATCCGGCCAATGTTCTGGGCGCTGGATGGGGATGTATCGGCCATTTTGCCCAAACCGGATGCCACCGGGTTTGCCCTGTGTCTTGAGGAATTTCCGATGGCAGAACCGGACGTAACGGCGACATTGGGCACCACGCAGTTTCGCCGTCCCGTGCTGGAAAGTTCAGTGGTGAACGCCAAGGCGGGCTGCCTTTATCCCAATAATGCCAGGATGTTAGCCGAGGTGCGCCGCAAGGGGTTCGGCAACGCCCTGGTGGCGGATGCTTTGGGCAATGTGGCTGAAACGGCCACATCAAATGTGTTTATGGTGCGGGATGGTGAGGTGTTTACCCCGGCCGCAAACGGAACGTTTCTGGCCGGGATTACCCGGGCGCGGCACATGAAAAATTTTGCCGCTGAGGGTATCAAGGTACATGAAACCATCCTGACTTTTGACGATTTTCGCGCCGCGGATGAGGTGTTCATGTCAGGCAATATGTCCAAGGTCACGCCGATCACCGAGTTTGAAGGCACCGATTATCAAATTGGCCCGCTGACGCGGCGTGCCCGTGAAATGTACTGGGACTGGGCCCATTCAGCGGGCTGACCTGCGCCCAATGGTCCGGCCGGGTTGCAAGCAGTTGCACCATGTCCGCCGCCCTGTCATCATCGGATTGGAATAGATAAGGGGCGAAATGATGCGTAAATTTCTAGTTGTACTGGATGACAGCCGTGAATGCCTGAACGCGATGCGGTTTGCGGCGATGCGGGCGGCCCATACCGGGGGCGGTGTGACGGTGCTTGCGGTTATTCCGCCGGATGAGTTTCAGCACTGGATTGGTGTTGGGAACATCATGCGCGAAGAGGCGCGCGAACGCATAGAAGTACATTTTGAGGTGTTTGCAAAATGGATGCGGGACCGTCAGAAAGTTGACCCGGAGCTGGTGATCCGCGAGGGTGAGGCGGTGACGGAAATTTTAGCGCAAATCACCGATGACCCGGAAATTGGCGTGTTGGTTCTGGGGGCCGGAAATGAGAAAAATGGCCCCGGCCCCTTGGTGGGGCAATTGGCGCGGGCGTCGGGTGCGTTCCCGATACCGGTGACGATCGTGCCCGGAGACATGTCCAAAGAGCGGATCGAAGCCATCACCTGAGGCTAAATTAGAATGGTTCTAAACCTTGACTTGCGCCCCTGTCAGGCGCATATCAGGGGCCTGTAACAGGAGCCGCGCGATGTTCATTCAAACTGAGTCTACCCCCAATCCGGCGACGTTGAAATTTTTGCCCGGACAGGCCGTTCTGGAGACCGGAACAGCCGATTTTCCGACCCCGAATGACGCTGATAATTCGCCACTGGCGCAGCGGATTTTTTCGGTGAAGGGCGTGACGGCAGTATTTTTTGGCACCGATTTCGTTACTGTCACCAAGGCCGATGACGTGGAATGGGACCATATCAAACCGGCGCTACTGGGCGCGATAATGGAGCATTATCAATCCGGCAAGCCCGCGGTTGAAGGCGCGCCAGCGGCGGCGGGGCATGCAGAACACAGTGGCGAAGATTCCCAGATCGTTGAGCAGATCAAGGATCTGCTGGACACCCGCGTGCGCCCGGCGGTGGCACAGGACGGGGGCGACATCACGTTTCATGGCTTTGATCGCGGCATTGTTTATCTGCATATGCAGGGGGCCTGTGCCGGGTGTCCATCTTCCACGATTACGTTGAAGATGGGTATTGAGAACCTGCTGCGCCATTACATTCCGGAAGTGATTGAGGTGCGCCCGGTTGCCGCCTGAACCCCTAACGCTGGCATTTGACACATCGGTCGCGCATTGCGCGGCCGCTTTGCTTTTGGGGGATCGGGTTCTGGCCGAGCGGGTTGAACCGATGGCAAAAGGACAGGCCGAACGGCTGTTTGGGTTGTTAGGGGAAATTCTGGCCGAGGGTGGTGCTGTCTGGTCAGATTTGGCTGCAATTGGTGTTGGTATCGGGCCGGGGAATTTCACCGGTATTCGTATTTCAGTGGCGGCGGCGCGCGGGCTGGCCCTGTCGCTGGGGGTGCCGGCGGTTGGTGTTTCATCGCTTGAGGCACTGGCTGAGGGTGTTGATGGTGCTGTGGTTTCGACACTGGACGCGCGGCTTGGGCATTATTTTGTTCAGGTTTTTGAGCAGCGGCAAACATCAGCGCCATTGCGTTGTGATCTGGCGGGGTTGCCGGAAATAACACCGGATACAGACCCCGCTATCATAGGGTTTGACGCCGAACGGATAGCCGAACATTACACCGGGCATGTGGCCGCGCCCGCCTATCCGACGGCCGTGGCAATTGGCCGGATCGCGTATCGACGCCGGGGTCAGACATTGGCGCGACCGGCACCGCTGTATTTGCGCGCGCCCGATGCAGCGCCACCGCGAGATACCGCACCGCTGTTGTTGCCGTGAATAATGATACCGCGTGGCTGGCCGCCACCCATGCACTATGTTTTCCGGAAAGCCGCGGCTGGAGCGTACAGGAATTTGCAGCCCTGACGGACGCAAAGGGCGCGCATCTGATCAGCCGGGCGCAGGGTTTCGCGCTGGCCCGCGCGGTGCTGGATGAGGCCGAGGTTCTGAGCATCGCCGTGCTGCCTGAGGCCCGCCGGCGCGGGGTGGGCAGGGAAATGCTGGCGGCGCTGGAAATGCAAATGACAGGGGCCGGTATCCGAAAGGTTTTCCTGGAAGTATCGGAAAATAACCCAGCGGCGGTGGCGCTGTACTATGGGGCTGGCTATCGTGAAACCGGGCGTCGCAGCGGTTATTACCGGGCCGGTGACGCTGGCGCTCAGGATGCATTGATTCTGTCCAAATTGCTATTCTGACTACAAATTCCAGCCATTTTGGGCGCTCAACAGCCTATTTTTTGGACCAAATGGTAAAACATACACCCAAGGGGGAGAATCCTATTGACCCTCCCCTTGTGCATCGGCCTTAATACCGGATGATCTGAATTGATCTGCTCGCTTTCACGTGGGGCACCGGCATAAACCGCCCGCCCCCGATCAACCAACTGGGAGAAAACCATATGACCCTTATGCAGAAATTTCTTGGCGCAACCGCGACATTGGCACTGAGTGCCGGGGCCGCGCTTGCAGAGCCTGCCATCATCTTTGACCTTGGCGGCAAGTTCGACAAATCATTTAACGAAGCTGCTTTTGGTGGCGCGACGAAATGGGCTGAAGAAACCGGCGAAACATTCCGTGAGATTGAACTGACATCCGAAGCTCAGCGTGAACAGGCCCTGCGCCGGTTCGCTGAAAACGGCAACAACCCGATTGTGATGACCGGATTTGCTTTTGCGACTGCCCTGGAAGCCGTAGCCGCGGATTTCCCGGATACAAAGTTTGCCATCATCGACATGGTGGTGGATCAGCCAAACGTGCGTTCAGTTGTGTTCAATGAACATGAAGGTTCCTATCTTGTGGGTGTTGCCGCTGCTTTGGCGTCAAAATCAGGCACCGTCGGTTTTGTCGGTGGCATGGACATCCCGCTGATCCGTAAATTTGCCTGTGGTTACGTTCAGGGCGTTAAATCCGTCAATGCTGGCGCGACTGTGATCCAGAACATGACGGGCACAACGCCTGCTGCATGGAACGACCCGGTTAAGGGTGGTGAGATCACCAAGGCGCAGATCGCACAGGGTTCTGATGTGGTTTACGCAGCTGCCGGTGGTACCGGTGTTGGGGTTCTGCAAACTGCAACCGATGAGGGCATCCTGTCCATCGGTGTGGACAGCAACCAGAACTACCTGCATCCGGGTTCAGTGCTGACATCAATGCTGAAGCGGGTTGATGTGGCGGTTTATGACGCCTTCACCGAAGGTGAGAACCTGACAACCGGCTTTAACGTGCTGGGTGTTGCCAATGGCGGTATTGATTACGCGGTGGATGAATATAACGCCGAAATCTTTACCCCTGAAATTGCGACTGCAGTGGCAGCCGCAAAGGCCGGTATTCTGGACGGTTCCATCAAGGTTCACGACTATATGTCAGATAACAGCTGCCCGGTAATGTAATCCCAATGGGTGGGGAAAACACAACGGGGCGTCCGGATACGGTCGCCCCAGCCATTGAACTTCGCGGCATATCAAAGGCCTTCGGGCCGGTGCAGGCGAATAAAGATATTTCAATCTCAGTTGCACAGGGCACTGTGCATGGGATCATCGGCGAAAATGGCGCGGGGAAATCCACGCTGATGTCGATTTTATATGGCTTTTACAAAGCCGATGCCGGGGAAATTTTTATCTCCGGACAAAAAACCGAAATTCCCGATAGTCAGGCGGCGATTGCTGCGGGCATCGGCATGGTGTTCCAACATTTCAAACTGATCGACAATTTTTCGGTTCTGGAGAATGTCGTGCTGGGGGCCGAGGATGGCCCGATGCTGAAAAGCTCACTTGTGAAGGCGCGCAAGACTCTGACCGAACTGGCCGAAGAATATGAGCTGGATGTTGATCCGGATGCGTTGATCCAGGATCTGTCTGTCGGGCACCAGCAACGGGTAGAGATTTTAAAGGCACTGTATCGTCAGGCCGATATTCTGATTCTGGATGAGCCGACGGGGGTTCTGACCCCGGCTGAGGCGGACCATCTGTTTCGGATATTGCGCAACCTGAAGGCCGAGGGCAAAACCATTATCCTGATTACCCATAAGTTACGGGAAATAATGGATATTACCGACACGGTATCGGTGATGCGACGTGGTGAGATGACGTCAACGGTGAAAACCGTTGATACGTCGCCTGAGGATCTGGCCGAACGGATGGTGGGGCGCAAAGTTCTGCTGAGCGTTGAGAAAACACCGCCAAAAATTGGCGCGACAATCCTGAAAGTCGACAACCTGCGGGTGGTGGATGAGGCCGGTGTTGAACGGGTCAAGGGCATTTCGCTGGAAGTGCGGGCCGGGGAAATATTGGGCATTGCCGGGGTGTCCGGTAATGGCCAGTCCGAGCTGCTGGCGGTGCTGGGCGGCTATATGAATGCAACGGGGTCAATCAGCGTCAACGGCACGGAAATTGATCTGACGGGCAAAGCATCCGATGGTCAGTCGCGCCGGGCGCGCGGCATTGCCCACGTGCCAGAGGATCGCCAGTCAGAAGGACTGGTGATGGATTACATGGCCTGGGAAAACGTGGTTTTCGGCTATCACCATGATCCGGCCTATCAGAAAAACCGGTTGCTGATGGATAACGTGGCGATCCGGGCCGACACCGAAGCCAAGATGGAACGTTTTGATGTGCGCCCGCCGCATCCGCGCCTGCAGGCCAAGAATTTTTCCGGTGGCAACCAGCAAAAGATCGTATTGGCGCGGGAAATTGAACGCAATCCGGACCTGTTACTGGTGGGTCAGCCGACCCGGGGTGTGGATATTGGTGCGATTGAATTTATCCACCAGCAGATCGTCGCCTTGCGCGATCAGGGCAAGGCGATTTTGCTGGTAAGTGTTGAGCTGGAAGAAATCATGTCACTGTCGGATCGAATTGCGGTGATGTTTGACGGCCATATCATGGGCGAACGTGATCCGGGCCAGACCGACGAAAGAGATCTGGGCCTGTTGATGGCCGGGGTCAACGATCAGCAAGGGGCTGCCTGATGGATAAAATGCCAAGATGGGCCGACATCTTTTTGGTACCGTTAATCAACCTTGTGCTGGCATTCTTTGTTGCCGGGCTGGTGGTTTTAGCCATCGGTCAAAACCCGTTTGATATGATCTATTTCATGGTCAAGGGGGCGCTTGGATCAACATCTGGTATCGGGTTTACGCTGTATTACGCGACCAACTATATCTTTGCAGGGCTGGCGGTGGCCATTGCTTTTCATGCCCGCCTGTTCAACATCGGTGGTGAAGGTCAGGCCGGGGTTGGTGGCATCGGGGTGACCATTGTGCTGCTGGCATTTGACTGGCCGCACTGGACCATTGCCCTGCCCGCCGCGATCATTGGCGGGGCGATTTTCGGGGCGGCATGGGCCGCGATACCGGCCTATTTGCAGGCCAAACGTGGCAGCCATATCGTTGTGACCACCATCATGTTCAACTTTATTGCCGCGGCAATACTGGGGTATTTGCTGAACGGTATTCTGAAAAGCCCGCTGTCGCAAAACGCGGAATCCCTGGGCTTTCCGCCGGGGGCGCATCTGCCAACAGCCAGTGAAGTGCTGGCGCCGCTGGGCATCGCGTTTTCCAAAAGCGCGCCATTGAATATCAGCTTTCTGCTGGCGCTGTTTTGCGCATGGGGGCTGTGGATGCTGCTGTGGCGCACGCGGCTGGGCTATGAAATTCGTGCCTTTGGCCACAATGAAAAGGCCGCGACCTATGCCGGTATTTCGGCGGTTCGTGTCACCATCATTGCGATGCTGATATCGGGTGCACTGGCGGGCATGCTGGCCATCAATGTGGTGATGGGGGAACAGGAACGCCTTATTGCCGGGTTTGTTGAAGGCGCCGGATTTGTTGGTATCGCTGTGGCCCTGATGGGGCGCAGCCATCCGTTTGGCATTGTGCTGGCGGCATTACTGTTTGGCATGCTGACCCAGGGCGGATTTGAGCTGTTATGGGAAATGCCGGCCATTTCCAAGGAAATGGTGCTGGTCATTCAGGCGCTGATTATTCTGTTTACCGGGGCGCTGGACAATATGGTGCGCGAACCGCTTGAGCGGTTGTTTATCCGGATGAGAAAGGCGCAAAGCTGATGGATACCGTGCTGCAAATTCTGTTGACCATGGACATGTCGATCCGGCTGTCGGTGGTTCTGTTGCTGGCCTGTCTGGCGGGTCTGTTTTCTGAACGCGCCGGGGTGGTTGATATCGGGCTTGAAGGTAAAATGCTGATCGCGGCGTTTTTTGCCGCTGTGGTTGCCTATGAAACTGGAAATGCCTGGCTGGGGGTGCTGGCCGGTTGCGCGGCATCTGTCAGTTTTTCGATGATCCATGCTGTGGCGTCGATCACCTATCGCGGCAATCAGCTGATTTCCGGGGTCGCGGTGAATTTTCTGGCGTCGGGTCTGACGGTGGTGATGGGCAATGCCTGGTACAAAAAGGGCGGCCAGACACCGACGCTGACCGAAGGCGGGCGGTTTTACGATATAACCCTGCCCTTTGCCGATTTTTTCCAGAATTTACCCATGCCCGGCCCGGTCTATTCAGAACTGATCTCCGGCCACAAATCCATTGTTTATCTGGCCTATCTGGCGGTGCCGCTGTCATGGTGGGTGCTGTACCGCACCCGTTTCGGGTTGCGGCTGCGTGCTGTGGGCGAAAACCCGGCCTCGGTTGATACGGCCGGTATTTCAGTGGTGCGTATGCGGTTTCAGGCGCTGATCATTGCCGGTGTGCTATGCGGTATTGCCGGTGCTTATCTGTCCACAGCGCAGGCCGCGGGCTTTGGTAAGGAAATGACCGCCGGGCGCGGATTTATCGCGCTGGCGGCGTTGATTTTTGCCAAGTGGCGACCGTGGCAGGCCATGGGCGCTTGCCTTTTGTTTGGTTTCCTTGAGGCGATATCGAACCTTTACCCGAATATTGATGTCTTTGGGCTGTTCACCATACCGGTGCAATTCACCCAGGCGCTGCCCTATATTCTGACCGTTGTCATTCTGGCCGGTTTCGTAGGGAAAGCGATCCCACCCAAGGCGGTGGGCGAACCCTATGTCAAAGAACGTTGAAAAGCTTACCCAGCTAATCCAATCCCGCGCCGGTTCGGCGCCAGTTCAAATCGGGCTGGTGCTGGGGTCCGGGCTTGGGCATCTGGCGGAAGCGGTTGACGGGGTTGCAATTGATTATACAGACCTGCCGGGATTTCCCCATGCAAGCGTGTCTGGCCACAATCCAAAACTGGTAATCGGTGATCTGGAAGGCGTGCGGGTTGCTGTGTTTGGGGGGCGCGCACATTATTACGAAAGCGGGCGCGGGGATGCGATGCGCCTGCCGCTTGAAACACTGAAATCTCTGGGGGCGGGTGCGCTGATCCTGACCAATGCAGCCGGTTCTATGCGCAGCGATATTACCCCCGGCGATCTGATGTTGCTGACAGACCATATTAACTTTTCCGGGCTAAACCCGCTGATCGGCGAACCGACCGATGCCCGGTTTGTGCCGATGAAAGACGCCCATGATCCGGAACTGCGCCTGGCCCTGAAGGCAAGCGCAACAGCCGTGTCTGTCGATCTGGCGGAAGGTGTTTACGCTTGGTATTCCGGCCCGTCTTTTGAGACCCCGGCGGAAATAAGGGCGATCCACATGCTGGGCGCGGACGCTGTTGGCATGTCAACAGTACCGGAAGTAATTCTGGCGCGCTTCCTGGGACTGCGGGTTACCGCAATCTCCTCGATCACCAATATGGCGGCTGGGCTAAGTGACGAAAGTATCAGCCACGAACACACCAAAGCCATGGCCCCCATAGGGGCGGTAAAACTGGAAAGAATACTGCGTCATTTTTTGCAGAATTACAGCGGTTGACGGACCTAATTTCTGCGCCGGGTAGACAAAACATTCAAAATTTGTGATATGACATTACCCAGAGTCGTTCTCGCTCCGATTTGTCGCAGCCTTTAGCACTATTTGCGGATCGGATACCGTTATATGGACGCCTTTCTAACCTGTTGACAGATGGTCCGATATGCAGATTTACCTGCCCATTGCCGAAGTTTCCGTAAACGCCTTCCTTTTGTTGGGATTGGGGGGCCTTGTTGGCATCCTGTCCGGCATGTTTGGGGTTGGTGGCGGCTTTTTAATGACGCCATTACTGTTCTTTATCGGAATTCCACCGGCCGTGGCTGTGGCCACCGAGGCCAACCAGATTGTCGCTTCGTCATTTTCCGGGGTACTGGCACATTTCAGGCGTAAGAATGTTGATCTGCGCATGGGAACGGTGCTGCTGATTGGCGGTTTGATCGGTGCGGCATTGGGTGTGCAGCTGTTCAATACGCTGAAATCCATGGGCCAGGTCGATCTGCTGGTGAAGCTGTCCTACGTTATTTTTCTGGGCATTATCGGCAGCCTGATGTTTGTCGAAAGCCTGCGGGCGATTTACCAGTCGGGTAAATCCGGTGCCGCGCCCAAGCGCAAGAAACACAACTGGGTGCACAATCTGCCGTTCAAGATGAAGTTTCGCACGTCGGGGCTGTATATTTCGGTGATCCCACCGGCAATTATTGGTGTTCTGGTGGGGATACTGGCGGCGATCATGGGGGTTGGCGGTGGTTTTGTCATGGTGCCGGCGATGATTTATCTGCTGGGCATGCCAACCCGTGTGGTGATCGGCACCTCACTGTATCAGATTATTTTCGTCACCGCATTCACAACCCTGTTGCACGCTACGACCAATTTTACCGTGGATATGGCGCTGGCAGTGCTGCTGTTAATCGGCGGTGTCATTGGCGCGCAGATTGGTACCCGGATCGGCGTTCATCTGAAGGCCGAACAATTGCGGATATTACTGGCAATACTGGTGTTGGCGGTCTGTGGCAAGCTGGCGCTGGACCTGCTGTTACAACCTGCTGAATTGTACTCTCTTGGTGCAGGGGGTCACAAATGATCCGTGTATTTTTCCTGTTAATTGCCTTTGCCCTGCCCTTGCAGGCTGAGGAAGTTGTTGCTGGGCTGTCACAGAACCGTATCGCGATTACCGCAAATTTTGACGGTTCGGAAATTCTGATTTTCGGCGCCGTTAAACGTGATGCACCGGCCCCGGAAACTGAACCTTTGCAAGTCATCATCGCCGTCTCTGGTCCATCCGAGCCGATTACGGTGCGGCGCAAAGAAAAGCGCCTTGGCATATGGGTTAACGTGGATTCAGTTGAAGTGGACGAAGCACCCAGTTTTTATTCAATTGCCACCACGGCGCCGTTTACCGACGTGATATCGGATGAAGCGGATCAAAGTTTTCAGGTTTCGATCCCGCGTGCGATCCATTCGCTGGCGGCGGACCCTACAATCAGTGATGCCAAAAGCTTTACAGAGGCGCTTATCCGCATACGCACCAAGGCCGGTCTTTATCAAATGAACCCGGGTACGGTGGTTCTGGATGAAGAAACTCTTTTTCAAACTTCGGTTTCCCTGCCCTCAAACCTGACGGAAGGCGCCTATACAGCGCGCATTTTTCTGACCCGCGGCGGTGAGGTGGTGGATGTGTTTGAAACAAATATTGACGTTCAGAAGGTCGGAATTGAAAAATGGCTGTTTTCCCTGGCACATGAAAAACCCTTGATCTACGGGCTGTTATCTTTGTTCATCGCCATCGTCGCTGGCTGGGGGGCCTCGGCAATATTCAGCTATTTCCGCCCCTGATTTTTTCTTTGTGGCAAATACTCAGCGCGCAGCGCCTGCGCGATCGCGCAGATAAAAAATTCTGCGAATTTTTTTCAACCGCGCCCAATAAAAGGCATCTTGGTTGCCATGATCGTCATGGTCTGCACATTGGCCGAAAGCGGTAAACCTGCCATCTGAAATACCGCCTCGGCGGCATGGTCTACATCCATTGTTGCTTGTAATTTCGCGTTCGGATCTTCCACCAGTGCGCGCTGTTCAGCTTCTTCGATCATTGCTGTTCTGGCGTTTCCAATATCGATCTGCCCGCAGGCGATATCAAATTCGCGACCGTCAAGTGACAACGATTTGGTCAAACCCGTTACCGCGTGCTTTGTTGTGGTGTAACATACTGAACCGGGGCGCGGTGTCTGGGCGGAGATTGAGCCGTTGTTGATGATCCGCCCACCTTGCGGGGACTGCGCGCGCATCTGGGTAAATGCCAGCCTAGCTGCATAGAACATGCCCGACAGGTTCAGGTTCAGAACCCGCAACCAGTCCTGCACATCAACCTTGTCAATCGTCACACTTGGCCCAAACATACCGGCGTTGTTGAACAGCACATCGAGACGCCCGGTTGACGCGATAAATCTGCTGAACACCGCAGCAAGAGCCTGGGCGTCGGTGACATCGGCCACCAGAACATGTGCGCCCGCGCTGGTTTTTGCCAGCTCTTCAAGGGGCGCAGGACGGCGGGCAATCAGGCCCACTTGCCAGCCTGCAGCTAGAAATTTCTTGGCCGTTGCCCGGCCAATGCCAGAGCTGGCACCGGTGATGATGATCGTTTGCGCCATGTTATGCCCCTTGATTTTCGACCTTTTGGGCGGTCAGTTGAAACTCTGCCGGACCACTGTTCAGGTCGGCGACCGACAGCGGGGATGTGGGCCGCGCCAGCCGGTTGCGCATGACCCAGAACAGCCGGTTCTGTGCACGGGTTATGGCGACATAGGTCAGGCGTTTCCAAAGCGGAATACCTGCCTCAACCATCCCGGCGCGGGCAGCCGCATAGATGTCAGGGGCAAATAATTGTACGTCCTGCCACTGCGAACCCTGCGCTTTGTGGATGGTCACCGCAGCCCCGTGCAAAAAAGCCGCCCCCATATTGGCGGCGTAGGGAATAAACGGTTCTTCTTCCCCCGGCAGTTCGATCTTAATGATCGACGCTGCGGATACCTGTGGGTCAAGCGCACCGAGCACATGCAATCGCGAAAACCCCGGCCGTTTCCCGGGGCCAAGGTAAATGACCTGCGCGCCCTTGATCAGCCCGCGTGCTTCCAGATCAACCCGGCGTTTGCGGTGTTTCAGGGGCAGTTCGATACCGTCACAAATCAGGGGTTCCCCCGGCAACAATTCGTTTTCGGGCGCACTGAAGGCCCCGCGAAATGCCTGTATCAGGCGAACCCGGGTAACATTGCGCCAGACCAGAACCGGTGAACGTGCCATCATATCGGCCTCAACCCGGCCGGCCAGAACCACCCGGTCATCCCGGCTGGCAGCGGCTTCTACCATATGTTCAAAACCCTCAAATGTCAGACTGTCATCCGACAGGGCATGGGCCAGATCAAGGATTGGGTTGTCGCTGGATTGGCGATGGATACGGTCAAGCGTCAGAATTTGCGGGGCTGGCAGTTTTTCAAAAACCATGGTGCCTGATTGGTTGACCGGGGCCAGCTGCGCCGGGTCGCCGAACAGCACCAGTGTCGGAAATATATCCTTTAAGTCATTGAATTGTTTGTCATCCAGCATTGAGCTTTCATCGACAAAACCAATATCTAAAGGATCTTCACGACGTTTCCAGCCAATGATGAAATCGGACCCGCGCAGGCCCGCTGCTGCCAATGCGCCGGGAATTGATTTATGCGATTGGTAGAATGCATGGGCGCGGTCAAGGGCCATATCGGTCAGCCCTTCGATCACCGGACGCTCATCGCCGCCATCCAGCCACAGGGCAATTTTTTCATATTCCGGGTCATAGAGCGGGGTGTACAATATGCGGTGGATCGTGGTTGCGGGCACACCTTGCAAACGCAATACGCTGGCAGCTTTGTTGGTGGGGGCAAGTATCGCCAGTGTGCGCCGATCTTTGCGTTTTCGCCCTTCATAATCACCAGAGACGATATCAACCCCGGCCTCTTGCATGGCTTCGTAGAGGCGGGCAAGCAACATGGTTTTACCTGAACCGGCTTTCCCGATAACGGCCCTTACGTCTTCGTGTTCTTCTTGGTTTGGGGTCAGATGGCTTTCTTCCAGATCGACACCAGTTGCGCGTAAAAGATCGCTGATGCGGTCATAGGCTTCGGCCTGATCTTCGGAAAATTGAAAGGTTGGAACGCCCATGGGTGGGAACCTACAGGCAGGTGCAGGGGGTGGCCAGCGCCATTCAGCGACCGCCCCGATCTGGTGGGTCGGCTAAAGCGGGTCAGGCAAATTCGTCCTGCAATTCAGGCTGGAGGTTTTCGGCCTTTACAGAGTTCTGAAACCATTGTGCCGAAGTTGCGCGGGACACGCCCACGCGCTTCAAAATTGTCGGCCATGCGGCGGGATTCATTTCCCACAGACCAACACCTATTTCATCCGGCCCACGACCGGCGCGCCCTATCACATCCGGTTTGACACCCAGCATGCGATAGATCCGCTCCATCCGGGGATCAAAAACCCCCAGAAAATGCGACAGATGATAATTTTCCATAACCTCGCCTGCGCCCAGAACCAACGCGGCCGATACCTGCCGGCCGGCGTCTTTGGCCAGACAAAACCGGGTACATTCCCAAATCAGCGGGCTTTCGATATGCACACCATCTGTGAGGTGGGGAAAATGGTCGCTTACCATGGTCGGGCCAAGCGTGGGTAAAAACCGCATAGAGCCACCATGGCTGCCATCATCATTCTGCCAGATCACATAAAGCGGGTTCATGGCATCGTATTCATCATGTTCTTCCCCCGAAGCATCGACGCTGACCTGCCATTTCAGGCGGCGCGCAAACTGATCGGCGCGATCCTTAAACATTGAGCTGCGTAATTTCGGGAAATTCGCCAGTTCTCCGGCATAAAGATATCGTAGCATCACCTGCTCCATTTTTGGTCCGACACGGGACGGAACAGATAGGAAGCAAGTGTTACTGACTGACTACCAGGGCGGGCGATATGGTAATTTTTTGCGTGAGCGCCGTTTGGGGCGGGGTCAAAACCTAAACGACGATGATGCCAGAGCTAAGGGCGCGTGCGACCGCGTGGGTTGTATTAATCGCCCCAAGTTTATGGCGCGCGGCCTCTATATAGACGCGCAAGGTATGTTCTGAAATGCTAAGCTGATCCGCCGCCTGAGCGCGGCTGAACCCCTTGGCCAGATAGGTCATTGCACTTAGTTCCCGTGGCGACAGGCTTGCTGTTGGGGACGCTGATTCAGTTTCAAACTCTAACGCTTTTTTGTTGAATTCGTGGGCGATAACCATCAGATCGCGGGCATTTTTGTCTATAAATTCGCGCCAATCATCATCATTATTCGAGCTGTTTGTGGTGAACAGCGCAAACTGGCCCTTGGGCCCGCGCATGGGGACCGTATAGCCCTGGGTACCGACGCCGTATTCTATCGCCTCCAGAAAAAAGGCGCGCGCGGCCTTCGTCGTCCAATCCAATTGCTTCCAGTCAACCGGTGTAAATCTTTGAAAACAGCCAAAAATAACCGGATCCATTCGCAAATAGTCCATTTCGAGATATCGGTCGACCCATTCAGAACTATAGGTTCCGGCGCCGAACCGTTCACCGGCGCTGTTCACCCAGTGATAGACGATGTGAGAAACCTGGTAGTGGTCCCGCAATTTTTCGGTTGCGGATTGCAGATCATGCAGCGCCTCAGCGCGTTGCAGATGTTCTATGAATTGATCCAGTGCTACCAAGTTCCCAATTCGCCAATTCCTGTGCGCCCCGTTCCTGGGACGAGATTTCTGCAGTTGCGACAAGGGCTGTATCTTCCAGCTGCCCGGCAAGTTTCGACATGCCGTTTTCAGTCGCAAATGACTTCAGATCTGCCAGTACTTCGATAATCCAATAATTTGTCATGCTAGTCTCTTTAATAATGGTTAACAAGAAGTAAACACAACTTTAGCATGTGCGAATAACTATGGAAATTCGCGAGTTTGTACTCCCCATAAATGGGGAGGGAACAACATATAATTGTATGTAATCTATTAACACACGTCCTTAGACGTGCAGAAAACTGTGGATAACTCGCTTTTGGTCACTGCGCAGCGAATCAGCTGCCCGGCCCGGCTTCCAGGACGTCTTCCAATGTGCGCAGCCCGGTTTTGGGTGCCTGAACCAACACGGCCATGTTGCCCGGCTTATGTTCATTCCTGCGCATTTTGACATGTGCCGCCGGGATTTCATCCCAGGGGAAAACCTCAGACATGCAGGGATCAATCCGGCGTTCAATCATCAGCTTATTGGCGGCCGCCGCCTGTTGCAGATGGGCAAAGTGGCTGCCCTGAATACGTTTCTGATGCATCCATAGATAGCGCGCGTCCAGTGTCAGATTATAGCCGGTGGTGCCGGCACAGATCACCACCATGCCGCCCTTTTTGCAGACGAACAGCGACACCGGGAACGTTGCTTCGCCGGGATGTTCAAACACCATATCAACATTGTTGCCCTTGCCGGTGATGTCCCAAATCGCTTTGCCGAATTTGCGCACCTCGGTGAACCAGTCTTTATATTCAGGTGTGTTCACCGTTGGCATCTGGCCCCAGCAATTGAAATCTTTTCGGTTGATGACGCCCTTGGCCCCCAGATCCATGACAAATTCGCGTTTGTCTTCGTTGGAAATGACACCGATCGCGTTGGCCCCGGCGGTGTTGATCAATTGAATGGCAAAAGAACCCAAACCGCCCGAAGCACCCCAGACCAAAACGTTCTGACCGGGTTTAAGTTCATGGGGGTGGTGGCCAAACAGCATCCGGTAGGCGGTGGCCAGTGTCAGGGTGTAACAGGCGCTTTCTTCCCATGTCAGGTGTTGTGGGCGCGGCATAAGCTGTTGCGCCTGTACCCGGGTAAACTGAGCAAATGAGCCATCGGGGGTTTCATAGCCCCAGATCCGCTGGCTGGGGGAAAACATCGGATCCCCACCGTTGCATTCTTCATCATCGCCATCGTCCTGATTACAGTGGATCACCACCTCATCACCGACTTTCCAGCGCTTTACTTTATCGCCCACCGCCCAGACGATGCCCGAGGCATCCGAACCGGCGATGTGGTAGTCGGCTTTGTGGATGTCAAACGGGCTGACGGGGATGCCAAGGCCAGCCCAGACGCCATTGTAATTCACCCCGGCGGCCATCACCAGAACCAGCACGTCATGGCTGTCGATTGGTGGAGTTTCAACGGTTTCCACCTGAAACGACTGATCCGGTTCACCGTGGCGTTCGCGCCGGATTGCCCAGGCAAACATTTTCGCCGGTACATGGCCCATCGGCGGGATTTCCCCGATCTGATACAGATCTTTTTTAACTGCGGTCTGGCTGTTTTGATCGCTCACGGGGTGGCTCCTGCAAGATTTGCCGCAATGCAGAATCGCCGCGACATTCCCGTCAATTATAGTCGGGACGGTAACATTGCAACACAAGTTAGCGGTATTTTGTAACTTTATAACCGAGCAGTTGCAGCAATTCAAATACGTCAGCTGTGTCAGCCTAGAATAAATGCGCTATCGTGTTGGCGTAATATACCACAAGATTACGTTCTTTTTCATTCACCTGAACACCTTGTGCATCCTCAGTGATCATTTTTCGCATCAGCAGATGGTTCAGGGCAACGTTTATTTCTTCTTCCGGGACACCGTGCTTGGGGCGGATATGGGCACCGCTGTCCTGCAGTTTCTTACGGTATTCGCAGGCCAGATCAATCAGCGACTGACGATCCAATGGTCCTGTGCTGTTTAGCAGGCAATAACACACCAAAGGCAGCGGCAGCACCGGAACCACGGCGCGGATGCGTTTCATCAGTTCCCTGCCGATATTTTTCGTCTGGTCGCCGCGTTTACCTTTGGAGAATTCCGCAAGCGAAAGCGGCTCTCCAAAGCTGACCGCCGCGTAGCCAAAGCGCAGGAAGCCGCCGGTCAATCGCTGGTACAGGTGCTTGAACAGGTACCGCACGGCCGAAGTCCAGCGAAACCGAAATTTGCGCACACCGGCATCCGCGGCCGCAACCAACACGCGGTCTTCAAACACCCGGTCATAGTTAAGTGCGACGGGAACAAACGACACATCACGGCCACTTTTAGGGTCAAAATCCGAGACGATATAGTTCAGCAGCCCCAGTTTGGGGTCGCCAACCTTGCCATTCAGACTAAGCCCGCCTTCCGGAAATACCGCCTGCGCCACCCCGCCCGCCGTGGCCAGTTGCACATAACGTGCCAGTACCCGGCGGTAGAGATCGTTGCGCGATTTACGCCGGATAAAATAGGCGCCCATGGCCTTGATCAGCCGGGACAGCGGCCAGACACGGGCCCATTCCCCCACCGCATAGGACAGCGCCGAACGTTCAGCCGCCAGATAGGTGACCAGCACATAATCCATGTTGGAACGGTGGTTCATAATAAAAACCACGGTTGAATCGGGGTTAATTTTGGCAATGGCACCGGCATCAAAATAGCCCAGGCGCACCCGGTAAAAACCCTGACTGATCCAGCGGGCAAGTTTGATGGCAATGCCAAAATAGGCGCTGGCACTGAAGGATGGCACGATTTCGCGGGCGTATTTCTGGGCCTCCTGAAAGGCGACATCTTCGGGTATTCCGGCCTCTTTTGCCCGCGCTGTCACCGCCTCCATCACCTTTGCATCATAGCTAAGACGTTGGATCATATCGTGGCGGCGCGCCAGTTTGAACGGCTCAATCGGGCGTTCCAGCCGTTCATTCAGACGGGCAACGACGCGCTCCATCCGCCGCCGAAAAAACCAGCGCACGGATGGCAACAGGAAATGCGACAGCGCTGTCACGGCAGCAAACGCCAGTATGAGAACCAGTAACCATAGGGGAAGTTGCACCGTTTGAAACATCTGTGCACCGTGACAGGTAATCAGCCCGGGGTAAATCCGACCCTGAGATAATGACATCCGTGGCACAAACACACCATATTATTGCCAATGTGGCCTGATTTACCCCTGCGAATTGAATTTGGTGCAAAGTTTTTTGCAGTATTCAAACGAAAAGGAGAAGACATGGTACTTAGGCGACAGATATTAGCAGCAGTGGCCGCCGCCACGATGGCTGCAATCACCGCGGCCCCGGCATTTGCGCAGGACCGGCGTGTGACAATTGTAAATAACACCGGCTTTACCATTGTTCGGTTTTACGGATCGAATAAGGGCTCAGATTCCTGGGAAGAAGACATTCTGGGGGACAACGTTTTAAAGTCAAAATCCCAGGTCACAATCAATTTTGACGATGGCACCGGCTATTGCAAGTTTGATTTTCGGGCCGAATTTAATGATGGTGACGTTCTGGTTCAGAAAGATATCAACATCTGCGATATTGGTACGTTTACCTATAACTGATACCGACATCGCAAAAAACAGGCGCGTCCGGTTATCCGGAGGTGCCTTTTTTTATGCACCCGAGCCGGGGCTATTGCCGCAGTGCAGAAATTCTGCTTAAAACCTTATTGCGCAACGGCGCTGTAATTTAGAATTATCTTGCCCAACGGAATGTCGATAATGAGCGAACAAAAGAAATCCCGCCCCTGGCTGTTTCGCACCTATGCCGGGCATTCCACGGCCAGGGCTTCAAACGAATTATATCGGGCCAATCTGGCGCGCGGGCAAACCGGATTATCCGTGGCGTTCGATCTGCCCACCCAGACCGGATATGACAGCGATCATGTTCTGGCCAGGGGCGAGGTTGGCAAAGTTGGTGTTCCGGTCAACCATCTGGGGGATATGGCGGCGCTGTTTGACGGCATTCCGATACAGCAGATGAATACGTCGATGACAATCAATGCCACGGCGCCGTGGTTACTGGCGCTGTATATTGTCGCGGCAGAGCAGCAGGGCGCGGATATCGCGGCCCTGCAGGGCACGGTGCAGAACGATATCATCAAGGAATATCTGTCGCGCGGCACCTATATCTGCCCGCCGGAACCCAGCCTGCGGATGATCACCGATGTGGCCGCCTACACGCAGCAGCATTTGCCCAAATGGAACCCGATGAACGTGTGTTCCTATCATTTGCAGGAAGCCGGTGCGACGCCCGAACAGGAACTGGCCTATGCGCTGGCAACAGCGACAGCGGTGCTGGATGATCTGCGCGGTAAGGTTGACCCGAAACATTTCCCGGCGATGGTCGGGCGGATTTCGTTTTTTGTGAATGCCGGTATCCGCTTTGTCACCGAGATGTGCAAAATGCGCGCCTTTGTCGAGCTGTGGGATGAAATTACGCGGGAACGCTACGGTGTTGAAGACCCCAAATTCCGGCGGTTTCGCTATGGGGTGCAGGTCAATTCGCTGGGGCTGACCGAACAGCAGCCGGAAAACAACGTTTACCGCATTCTGATCGAAATGCTGGCGGTAACCCTTAGCAAAAACGCCCGCGCCCGGGCGGTGCAACTGCCGGCGTGGAATGAAGCGCTGGGATTGCCGCGGCCCTGGGATCAGCAATGGTCCCTGCGCATGCAGCAAATTCTGGCCTATGAAAGCGACCTGCTGGAATATGACGACCTGTTTGATGGAAATCCGGCTGTTTTGCGTAAAGTAGAAGCGCTGAAAGACGGCGCGCGCGCCGAACTGGCACAGATTGACGCCATGGGGGGGGCGGTTCAGGCCATTGAATATATGAAATCCCGACTGGTGGAGGCAAATGCCCAACGGATCGGGCGGATCGAAAGCGGGGAAACCACCATAGTCGGTGTGAACCGCTGGACCGAGGCCGAACCCAGCCCGTTAACGGCGGGGGATGGATCGATCATGGTAGCGGATATGGGCGCCGAGGCCGACCAGATCGCCCGGTTGAACGCGTGGAAACAAGCGCGCGATGAGACGGCAGTACTCGCGGCCCTGTCTGCCCTTCGCGCGGCCGCCAATTCAGGTGACAACCTTATGGGCCCTTCAATTGAAGCAGCCCGCGCCGGGGCGACGACCGGGGAATGGGGCGATGTGGTGCGGGGTGTCTTCGGCCAGTACCGCGCACCAACCGGGGTGTCGATGTCTCCGTCAAACCAGACCGCAGGCCTGGATGAAATCCGCAAAGCGGTTGATGCAGTTTCCGATAAGCTGGGGCGCCGACTGAAGTTTCTTGTGGGCAAACCCGGTCTTGATGGCCATTCCAACGGTGCCGAGCAAATCGCCGTCCGGGCGCGTGATTGTGGCATGGATATCAGCTATGATGGTATCCGGCTGACGCCCGGTGAGTTGGTTGACGCGGCCCGTCGTGAGGGCGCCCATGTGATTGGTCTGTCGATCCTGTCGGGCAGCCACATCCCATTGATTGAAGAACTGCTCGGGTTAATTCGGTCTCAGGATATGGGGCACATACCGGTGATTGTCGGTGGGATCATCCCGGATAAAGATGCCGCAAAACTGCGCGAAATGGGTGTGGCCCGGGTTTATACACCAAAGGACTTTGAGCTGAACCGGATAATGACTGACATCGTAGATCTGGTGGCAAAAATAAATTAAGTCCTTTCTGCTTTTTTGAAATATCCCCGCCGGAGGCAAGCGCACCTGCAAGGTGCTAAACAAAATAGTCGCGCCGCAGGCGCGCCCGTTTGTAAATTCCGACTTGCGCATCCGCTCCAAACCCTACTATTTTGACCAATTGATAAATATCGGAGAACCACCCATGACATTCCATATTGGCGCGAAACCTGGTGATATAGCTGAAACCGTTCTGCTTCCAGGCGACCCATACCGGGCAAAATGGGCGGCGGAAAAGTTTCTGAAAGACGCGAAACTGGTCAATGAGGTGCGCGGCATGCTGGGCTTTACCGGCACCTATAAAGGCAATCGCGTTACCATTCAGGGTTCGGGTATGGGGATGCCGTCACTGTCGATTTATGTCAATGAACTGATCAAGGATTACGGCGCCAAAACCCTGATCCGCATTGGGTCGTGTGGCGCAATGCAGAAAAGCGTTGCGGTGCGGGATGTCATAATCGCCATGTCCACGACATCTGTTGCTACCCCGTCCAGCACGATTTTCCGGGAGCTTAATTTTTCACCCACCGCTGATTATTCATTGTTAAGTGCGGCGGTGATAGCCGCCGGCAAAATCGATGTTGGGGTGCATGTTGGCGGCATTTATTCATCCGATACCTTCTATGATGAGCGCCCGGACCTGACCAAGGAAATGACCCGCCATGGTATTCTGGGTGTGGAAATGGAAGCGGCTGAACTGTACACACTGGCGGCGCGATACGGCGTGCGGGCTTTGGCGGTTCTGACCGTTTCAGATCACCTGTTGACCGGCGATGCCCTGCC
>VAPM010066467.1_pt1 | contig 23555 bp, 15 predicted proteins | sample 3395091 | NCBI WGS metagenome assembly VAPM01 (sample SAMN08290445, study PRJNA428436) | hydrothermal vent metagenome | isolation source: Deep-sea hydrothermal vent chimney 3 | place: Pacific Ocean: Juan De Fuca Ridge
AAACAAGAAGCGTCGCAATTGCTGCTAATAAATATACAAACAGGTTGCCTTGTGGCAACGCACCTAAAATCTCTTTATATGATAATTTACTTCCAGTAATAATGTATGAATGAATAAAAAATATTCCAAAGCTGGTATTTGCAATCACACTGACAAGCTTGGATTTAAGATTCGAATTATACCTGATAAGCAATCCAAGAAAGAAAACTGACATGGTGATTTTTTGCAGATAATTGACATAGCTCATTGTGCTTTCAATAAAAAATAATTCAATCAACCCTAATACAACAACTATTGCGAATGTAATACATAAGAAGCGAGTTTTTTCAAAAATAGAATTTAATTCATCTTTGTATTTACTACAGGCCATACCAAGAAGATAAACAGAGAAAAAATGGATAAAGTTTATATTTGGAAGATCTCCTCTGCCAAAAATGCAAGACAAAACTATAAAAATAGGTATGCCATAATAAATTGCATTACCCTTATCAGCTTTTATTAGCAGAGGTGCTATAAGGTAAAAAATAGCAATCATCGGAATAAACCACAATGGGGCAAGATGTTTACCCGTCAGATAAAACAAAACCACCTGTAACCATGCCGGGTTATCATAAAACCCAAGCCACATGGCTTCTCTCTCCATAACGGTTACAAAAACAAATATAGCGGGAATAGAAATTAAAAAATAAGGGACTAGAACATTCTTGATTTTTGATTTGTAATATTTTTTGATTTCATATTTATGTGATAAATGCTGAAATAAGTAGCCCGCAATAAATACAAATAATACGCTACCATTGGATATGTATACCCTGAGAATTTTTTCTATATTTTCGCTATTTTCCCAAGTGAAAATATCTATGGAATGGCCGGCAACAATAAAAAAAATAGCCAAGGCTCTAAAATAGTGAATATAGCCTAAATACAAAATATCTCCTTATAACCATAAACAACGTGTAGAACACTGAGCCCGTTAAAACAGCCTTGACAATGTACTATCCTAAATTGCGGGAAATAAATGGCCCGACAAATTTTGAAACAGGCAGCGGAAGCCGTTTCCAGGCATTGATAAATAACCGGTATTTGGGATTTAATGGATTTACATCTGGAATCTCGTTTGCTTTCACCAGTAGATATTCATATTTCAGAGGCTCAGGCTCGAATCCCCAGTTCTTCTTGAAGCTATAAGATCCGGTGCCCATCTTGCTACGTCCATAATCGAAAATGCGAATGCCGCGCTCACCCGCTCGTCGCATAAGCTCCCAATACATAAAATCATTGCCTTTAACGGTGCGTGCTTCACTGGTCCCGCCCCCATAATAAGGCAACACTTCATCGCGAAAATAAAAACTCATCACACTGCTGATGAGCCGCCCCTCCTTGACCACCGTTAGCACTTCACAATGTTCTCCAAACACATCACGCAGTACGGAGAAAAACTTTTTGGGGAACACCGGTGTCCCTAGGTTTCTGACGCTCTGCGCATAAGCATCGTAAAAACGATGAATATCCGTATCTATTTCGCTGGTCAGCTCCGCTTTGATTCCTTTACGCACAACGGCCCGTTGTTTACGTGGAATGGACAGCAGATTTTTTTCGGCGTCGGGGTCAATTTCTTTTCGGAAGGTCACATACAGTTCTTTTTCCAGCCAGTTTTCATTAGGCAATTGTGATTCATGTGATTCAGTTTGGGCAAACTGTGCATTGCGCATTTCGAGATAATCGACTCCAAGACGATGTGCCAGTTTTTCTGCCGCTTGATGCAACGCGACCCGTGCTGCATCCGAATGCGCGGCAATCCCGCCATACACACAGAAGGGGGCAGACATCAGCGCATTACCAAACAGGAAACTTTTGATATGTCCCAACGGCAATACACCTTCGATGTTGCCATTGCGCTCTGCATACAAAAAATGGGCGCGATGTCCCATGCCAACTTCAATCGCTTTTTTCCAGCCCGCACGATGAAAAAACGTGGCCTCGGGACATGCCTCCACAAAGGCGTCCCAACGCTGCACCGATTGACTCTCCAGTTCTTTTATTTCTATTGATGTTTCCGACACGTCCTATCCTGCTCCTGTGCAATATCTCATTTTATTTTTCTATTTCTTAGCCTGAAAAAGTATTTTATTCGAGAAATACTTTATCCATCCGGTCCCACTGAAAATCCCTAAGCAATCTTTTCAAGCGTTTTTCCATGCGTCCAAGATTAAGGTAATGTCGAAATCGTGTTTTGGCGCTGATGCCTCTTTGGCGCGGCTGTCCCGGATCAATTTCCCAGGGGTGAAAATAAAAAACACCGGGCTGGCCATCATGCCGGTTCACTCTGCGCATGGCCATACGTGAAACCGCATAGGGATAAAGCCGAAAATAACCGCCACCCCCACAAGGAAGCTTTTTATTCAACACTTCCACCGTAGTCACCGGAACTTCAAGAATGCCGTCATCGCCACGAGGCCGAAACGAAAAACGCGGTGCCTCCGGCATACCATACAAATCATGTTTGATAGGATAAATGCTGGAGCTGTAAACGTAACCCGCTTCTTTTAATTTATCGAGTGCCCACAGATTTTTGGCTCCGATGGAATAACTTGCTGCACGGTAACCACGCACTTCCTGACCTGACATATCTTCAAGTAATTTTTTGGTGCGTACAATGTCCTCAAAAAATTCTTGTGGCTTTTGATTGACAACACGTATGTGAGAATAACCATGGCTGGCTAACTCATGACCATCGTCAACAATACGCTTCACCAACCCTGGGTAACGCTCCGCCACCCAGCCCAGCATGAAAAAAGTACCTTTCACACCGGCCTCATCAAACATATCAAGCACCCGCTCGGTACTGTTCTCTACTCGTACACTAATGTTGTCCCATTCGCTGCGGGGAATAATTTTTTCAAAAGCGGAAACCTGGAAATAATCTTCCACGTCTACAGTCATTGAGTTGGTAATGGTATGATGAGTCACTGGGTCATCTCTGATGAGGGGTGGCCGTATTCAGCCAGTTTTCGATAACATCGATAATGCGCTGAGCCGCTTTACCATCCCATTTGTCCGGTACCTGTCCCGCCTTCCCGCCAGTTTCCATTGTTTCATTGAACGCTGCCAGAATTGCTTCAGGATCGGTTCCTACAATGGTATTGGTGCCCTGCTCAACGGTAATGGGCCTCTCTGTATTTTCACGCAGAGTAATACACGGAACGCCTAACGCGGTGGTCTCTTCCTGAATTCCCCCGGAGTCCGTCAACACCATACGAGCGTTGGCCATCAGTCCCAGCATTTCCTTATAACCCAGCGGAGTTAATTGGGTAATAGCGGCAGCGTCCAGTATATCACCCAACCCGGCTTTTTCGATGCAAGCCTGAGTTCGGGGGTGAACGGGAAACACAATGGGCAATTGAGTGCTGATGGTTTGCATGGTTTTCAACAAACGCTCAAGAATGCCTGGATCGTCCACATTGGACGGCCGATGCAATGTCAACAAGGCATAACCGTTTTCTAATACCGCCTCACTGTTTGCCACCTGTGACAAGGTCTTTTCCGGCAACGTGGCACTGTCCAACTGATGACGCAATGTGTCGATCATCACGTTACCCACAAAATGGACCCGGGTACGTTCAATCCCTTCCCGCTCAAGGTTGGCAACCGCATCCGATTCAGTAATAAAAAGTAAATCGGAAATTTGATCCGTGAGTACCCGGTTAATCTCTTCGGGCATTTCCCGATCATAGCTACGCAGGCCCGCTTCCACGTGAATAACGGGTATCCCCTTCTTTGCCGCGACCAGCGAACAAGCAATGGTGGAATTAACATCACCCACCACCAGAATCGCTGCCGGTTTATATTCGTCCAGCACAGGCTCAAACCGCAGCATAATTTCCGCGGTTTGCACTGCGTGTGTCCCCGACCCTACTCCCAGGTCTACATCCGGCTCAGGAATATCCAGCTGATCAAAAAAGGCATGTTTCATTGCCGCATCATAGTGTTGGCCGGTGTGTACCAGACAAGGTTTCAGGGTGGATGATGCTTTCAATGCCCGCATAACCGGTGCGATTTTCATGAAGTTGGGCCGGGCGCCAACCACGCACATAATCGTGGAGGTATTCATGACAGAGATTTCCTTTTTGTAAATTTATTATACTGATTATCGTTGGAGATCAGCAGGGTCAAGCAAACCAGTGGCAAACGTTAAAACCCCCACTTCACACCAACACTGAGTCTTTTTTCATCGTAACTTCGTCCACCAGCCAGACCATCCTGGGATGTGCTTCGAGCCATTACACTCCCTTCCACGCTTCGCCCCATTTTCCGGGAAAAGTTGATATCTGTACTGCGAAGATTTGCACCCACACGGCCACCAGTACCATCAGGATACTCGCTTTTCAAGCCTCGAAAACGCAGCAACATGGTGGTGCGAGCAGCAAAGCGCCAGCGCCAGGAAACAGTCCCTCCACGTAGCTGCTGATTGTCGTTGCTCACAAGTAACTCCCTGCGTTCGTCATACAAGGTGGCACTAATAAGGCTTTTTGCTGTTTTGTATCCAAAGTCCATTTGCGCACGTTTGCGCAAAAAAAGCTCGTTAGACAAAGGAAGTGCTGAGGAAGATAAATTAGCGGATTGAGCACCTTGAGAGCCTGAGCCCAAACTCTGCAAACCCTGTACCGAAGTAGTATCTTCAAGATAACTGGCGCGCCAAGTCACGCGTCGATTAATCACTCGAAGAGCTCCTTGCCAGACCTTGCCCGGATTCAACCCTACTTTTTGGTTTCTCCACGAAACATCCAGCGCGCTTCGGCGCGTGGGAGCCCAGGAAACGAATGCTGAATCCAACCGGTTTCCTGACAATAAATCTATCCGAAATGTTGAATGCGGTGTAATGCTGATACCAGAGGCATAATAGGAACCATTCCGAAAACCCTGGTTTTGGGGCGTCGCGAGGTCGTTGCGCTCATTACCAGCGCGAAACAGTACACCCAGTTTTTTATTGATTTGATAACTCGCCTGGAGAGCAAATGACTCTCTGCTGTAATTACTTGTTTCTTCTCTTTTTGTCGTTTTTTGCGAATAACTTAACGACCAGGACATACGCCGAAAAGAAGGACCACTATCAAGGTTAGCAGTCACTGTTTCGATTTCTGCATCCAATGCCTCCCCCTCATAGGTCAACGTTTCATACGAGTAACTAGCTGATCCTTCCGCTTTCCCTCCGAAACGTTTTTTAAAGTATGGTTTGATACTCCGGGCAGAAACATCGGTGCGATTAACCGCATTGAGATTATCCAGCGGTAACCCGCCGGAGGGTGAAATCACTCGCTGCGAATCGCTGGCCTTCAGGTTCAGAAAAGCAAAATCTTTCATCAATTCTGCCGTTGCATCAGCTGCCAAATTATGAAATCGGGTATCTCGACGCGACTCTTTCGCATAAAAAATATTTTGTAATGTATATCCAACGCTGGCATTTAATCTGTTGCCATCAGCCTGTAATGCTAAACTTGGATTAACCTCAGTGATAAAATCCTCTTTCCCTGGGTCACTAAAGGTCACATTATCTGTGTAAGTTTCCCTGATCTCTAGAGAAGACTCAAACGATAACTGTACTGCAAACGTAGGTGCAGATATCAAAACCAACAGGACAGCCGCCAAAAACTGAGCGCATAACCACATATAGCCATTATTGGTCCGGCGCAAAACCACCAACATGACGAACCAGGAGCCTGTCAGGCTCAGCTGGCTGTAGCGAGAAAAAGCCATTTTGAATCCATTAGCGGATTATTCACACAACTGCGTGAATGCAGAAGGTCGAAAAACACGGGCGTAGTTGCCAAATAATTTCATCCTAAATTCGACAGACTCTGGCAATCGCCCCATGTGATAATTGCGAGCGCCATCATTATCACACGGACAAAACACTGACCTTACTCCTCTCCGTACGCACAATAATAAGCACCGTATTGTCCTTTGCTGGAGCCTTTGTATTTGTTCAGCACAATACCAATCACTTTTCGTTCATCCAGCAATGCTACGGCTTCCCTGACCGCGCTTTGGGGAGTTTCACCCGCCTCAACAACAAGCAATACCTGACCGACCAAACCTGCAACCACGTTTGCTTCACTGGTCATCAACAAAGGAGGAGCATCAAAGATAACAATTCTGTCAGGGTAGCGTGTTGCCAGTTCATGAGTCACTTGCTGCATTTGCTCACTCGCTAACAATTCATTTGCTTGTGAATGCCTGCTCCCGGCAGGCAATATTTTTAACTTCGGCATATTAGTAGAGAGAATGACATCTGAAAGCATGACATCAGGATCCGATAGCACATCTGTGAACCCTAATCTTGCCTCCAGCCCAAGCAACCGTGTAAGCGCCGGGTTAAGTACGTCAAGATCGACCACCAGAACGGTAATATCCATTTCGTTCGCCATACTCAAGGCTAGATTGAGGGTATTGAACGTTTTTCCTTCACCAGACATGGCGCTGGCAACCATAACCATGTTGCCTAACTCAACAGCATCCGCATTCTTGCCAAAAGCATTGCTCAACAATGGCCGCTTGATTCGACGATATTCTTCTGCCAATTTTGCACGGTCCTTGGGCGGGGCAATAAAACCAACGCCCTCCAACTTTCTCATATCTATATCGATGAAGCCGGCTTCGCGTTGCTTTGTTGCATCACCCGATATCGGAGATGTTCTGCCAGCAGGTTTTCGCTCCACCGTCTTACGCTGCTCCGCTTCATTGGGGGACGATGATTTCAGCTTCTCAACCATACGTTCGATAGAGCTCATATTTTTTCCTTCAACGTTTCCGCCAGCAATGAAACTTGATTGAAATCAATACCTTGCAACAATACCACGCCGCCATAGACAATGAGCAAAATGATCCCGACACCAACAAAAACAGCAAACTCCAGGCGTTTGCGTCGCAGCAGCTCAGGTGTCCATAAGCGACTCACAACCCCAAAAACAGGCACCCCCGAAAACTCCTGCAACGTGCGATGATCATAGAATGCCGGACGGATTTGAGATAAAAGAAAGGCAAGCCCGATACCGCCAGCAATACCTGCAAGCAGCGCCAATGAATCAAGCGCTAAACGGTTAGGACCAGAAGGAGCCAATGGTGCCCGTGGCGGGTCGACAATTTTAAATTTGACGTCCTCTCCTGTTTTTTCTGCCTTCTCAGATAATTTTGCCGACTCAAGGCGTCCAATGAGTGTGTCGTAAGTTTTCTTATTCAGCGTGTAGTCACGATTCAGATTCTTTAGCTGTGCTTCAATTTCCAGGATAGTATCGACTTTCGAGGCTAGGTCATTGATCCGTTGAGCATATTTTTTAACTCGAAATTCTAAAGAAACCACGTTAGCTTCGACTTGCCCAAGTGAAATCCTCGTTTGTTGATAAACCGGATTTCGCTCTACAGATTGACTATTCGATTGAAAATTCGATATGGGATTTTTCTGATCTTGCTCACGTTGATTTTCCATATTTTCCAGCATTTTTCTGACGGCAATAACATCAGGATGCTCTTCAGTAAACTGTAACAACAAATCATCTAGCCGTTCATGCAATTTGGAAATACGGTCATCCAGCCGATGACTGATATTTTTAGTCGTATTTCCAAATCCAAATACCGGCTCTTCACCGACAAGCTGCCGCCTGAGTTCGTTTCGCCGGTTAGTCGCTTCTTCCAACTCCATTTGTGCCTGCTCCAACTGTGCACGAGAATCCTGTAACAGCCCAAAATAATCCTGGCCAGCTCGCGGCATTAGCGCAACATTTTTTTGCTTGAACTCCTTAATGCGGTTTTCCGCCTCGATAAGTCGTTTCTCATATTCCATTATTTGCTGCCAAAGGAATTTTTGCGCGGCATCAGAATCTAGCCGAGTCTCACCCAAAGTACTTTCCACAAAAATAGATAAAAGTGCTCTGACGACTTCTTTTGCCACCTTCGGGTCAAAGTGACTGTACGAAATCGTATAAATATTGGCCCCTCTGACACCTTTGATGCGAATCTTTTTTGACAAATTATCCAGCAACGATTCCATTTCCGCAGGGGTTTTCGCATGCAGGTCAAGATCCGTCATACGGGCAACTTTTTCCAGATTCGGCCGACTCAGCAAAGTGCGAGTCATCAAACCCAGCCGCTGATGAACATTGGACTCCACAGCAAGCCCACTCAACAATGGCCGTAACATAGAGTCAGTATCCACAAGCACACGGGCATTAGCCTCGTAGTGATCAGGCATCTTGGCGATGACAACCCAGCCAATAATGGGGATCACCCACGCTAGTAGCATGGCGTACCATCTAAAACGCCATATCCCGCGAAGATAGTTAAGTGTTTGTTGAATAATTTCCTGCATGAATAGCCTTGTCGATTAATTCGTTTGCATTCCGTAAATCTGGAGCCGGGCCTGTCGGACAATGAGGTGATCGTCGCAAGAAGAGGGCTATTTTAAGTCCATTTTTTTGCTCATTGGTAGCGAATAATTGAGCCTATTTAACGTTACCATCGAAAAAATAAACCAAAATGGGGTTTTTCACGGTAGATTCATTCTAAATTCAGCAGTATCTAAAACCATGCTTCAGGAATGATCAACACATCACCTGGAAGCATATCGACATTAGCAGTAATGTCGCCATCCTGAATCAAATCGGCCAGTCGCACATTATATTGCTGCTGCTTTCCATCAACGACACGGGCAATACTGGCCTTGTTGCCAGCCGCAAGTTCAGTTAACCCACCTACTGAAATCATTACATCCAAAAGTGTCAGGTGTTCCCTATAAGGTAACGATTGGGCTTTTGCAGCTTCGCCTATCACCCTGATTTGTTCACTATAGCGTCCGGTAAAGCCCGTTACGATAACGGTCACTACCGGGTTTTTTATGTAACGTGCGAGTTCTTTTTCCATATCCCTGGCCAATTGACTCGCTGTTTTGCCACTGGCAACAACATCCTCAACCAGAGGGGTTGTTATCCGGCCATCAGGACGCACGGGAACCGAGGAAGATAATTCACCATTTCCCCACACAAATATATTAACGTTATCCCCCGGACCAATAATATACAGTGGTGCCCCACCAGCATATGTTGCCGAATCAAGTGTTAATTGTTTATTCGAAGAGCATCCGGTCATCAAAATGATAAAAATGACCGAACAAAATACGAATAACTTATTCGCGTACGTTTTTTTCATAAATATCTCACTGAAATTAAGAAGCACATTAATATACTGGGAAACTAAGACATTATATGCTTTCGATCCTAATGTATTGATACAGACTCAACTCTGACGCACCGCGCCATTCTACTAGAAATTCCACAGAAATTGCGAAATAGATACTGCCTGTCACCTACATTCTATCGAAGTTTTCCCGGGTATAATTACCACCGACAGAGTGAACAACCGGTTTTTGTTTTGCAAAGAACCTGAATCCACAAGAAAATCTCCCAACGCATAATTGAAGCACTACTCCTAGCGCACTTTTGATAATAATGCTCTAGCTTCTGCCGCTTGAGGAAAATCACCATGTTTACCCAATAACATCTCAAGCTCCTCTCGCGCCTTTTGCGCTTGCCCATTGCGCTCCAAAGCCACCGCATAATGAAACTGGATTTCCGCAACATCCGGGGCTCTTTCATAGGCTTTTTGTAAATACTCCAGCCCCTGCTTCGGTTTTCCATCCTGGAGCAACAGCCAACCATAAGTATCGTTTACTGCCGGATTGTCCGGTGCCAGTTTCTGCGCTTTTTGCCCGTAACTCACCGCATTTTTATTGCCCACTTCATAAAACAGCCAGGCAATATTATTAAGTGTAGCCACATGCCTTGGGTGTGATTCCAATATTTTTTCATACTGGGATATAGCCTGCTGTTTTTTAGCCGCTTCGGAGTAAACCTGCGCCAAAATCAGGCGCACCCCAACATCATGTGGATTTTGTTTCAGCCACTCCAGCAACAGGGTTTTATCCGCTTTCTTTGCCCGGTACTTTTTTTCCGCCTGGAAATGTTTTACAGCCAACACTCCGCTGGGAACTTTTGCAAATCCCGAGGCATAGGTCTTCGCTGCCGCCGAAAAATTCTTGTTATGCATATGGAGGTCACCTTCCAACTGATAGCCAATAACTCGGGTCGGTTGTTGTTTCTGGAGTTTTTTGGCAATACGCATTGCCTTGTCCAGATCACCATTCTGAACCGCTAATTGGGCTAATGCCTGCTGCGCAGGAATGAACTTATCGTCCAGCCCTGCCGCCCTATTGAGGTGTCGCCCTGCCAACGTGAAATCACCAGTAGCAAGGTAAGTCTTACCCAGGAGAGTGTGTGCCCCAGCAACATCGGGATAGTATTCTATAAGACTATTGAAGGTCTCAAGTGCATTGCTTTTCTGTCCGGCGGCTAATTGTGCCAAACCATAGGCTCTGAGTGCTGCAAAATTTTCCGGGTGCTTTACCTTCATATCCCGAGCAATATCAACAGCTTTGATAAAATCACCGCGCCCCATCCAGTAACGGACAAGTAGTGTCCCTACCTGTAAATCACCCACATTTTGTTCCTGGGCCTGATTTAACCATTTGTCTACTTCAGTTCGATTTCCTTCTTGTTCTGCAATCTCCACCAGAGCGAATATCGCTTTGACATGTCCTTTATGCTGTTTCACTATTTGTTCAAACCTAGCCTTGGCGCGCTCTAAATTTCCCTCTGCCTGATCCAGTTTCGCCAGATTCATTACCGCCGGTACAAAATCAGTCTGAATTTTCAGTGCGGCCTCAAAACTCTCCCGTGCCGCAGGTAAATCCTCAAGCCCCGCGTACGCCGCGCCGGCAAGGTTTTCCGGAACCGCACTGTCCGGAAGTTTCAGCCCTAGCTTTCTGGCTTTATCAAGCGCTTTGCTAAATTCCTTGCTGCGTAAATGTGTGAGTATCAGTAAAACATCCGCCTGAAACACATCCTGACCAAGCTGAACCGCAGCTTCCAATGCGTCGACTGCTTCTGTGGTTTTACCGGATGCTAAGCGCCCCAACGCTAACTGTGTTTGAATCAAGGCATTTTCTGGTGATTGAGCCACAGCTCGCTCAAGATATTCCGTCCCTCTAACCGTATCCTTATTTTGCATATAGGCACCGCCCAACAAGGCGAGCAACTGGGAGTCCGCTTCATTGGCGGAAAGTATTTTTTCAAGTATCGGTATCGCCGATTCTGGACGTCCCAGCTTCAACCAGGTACTCGCAAGCAGTTTTCGTACGGCAATATCATTAGGAAAAACGTTAAGGACTTTTTCCAGGGAAACTCTGGCCTGTTCGAATCGTCCATCTGTAAAATAAATACTGCCCAGCATTTGATGGCTGGGCAAATGATCGGGGGCAACATTAAGCACCTTTTGCAAAGCCTGCTCAGCGGCCTCTGCCTCTCCCTGCTTGTACAAAACCACTCCCCTCACATAATGTGCAAGCGGGTTCTGTGGTGAGCGCTGTTGTATTTTTTCGGCGCTTTTCAGGGCCGCTTGAAAATCTCCCATTGCAACATTGATTCCGGCCTGAGCAAGTAAAGCCGACATATTGCGTGGGTCCAATGCCAGTGCCTTATCGTAATTTTTTCGAGCCGCAACAAAATCATCCTGTAAACGTGCGATTTCCCCTGCAATCAGCCATGCTTCAAGGTTATCTGATTGCTGTGCGAGAACCTGGTCAACGAGCTGCTGAGACAAAACCAGATCTTCCTGCATAACGGCAACGCGTGCTTTTACCAACAGCACCGCTAATAACTTCGGAGCTTTTTCAAGTGCGCGATTCAATAATTGACTTGCATCATCCAAGTCACCAAGCGCCACATGAGCCTGCGCTTTTAATACAAAAACTTCCGCACGAAGTGGGTTTGAAAAATCCGTTTCCAACTTCAATTCTTCCAATAATTCTTTAAACTTTCCCTGTAACAAATAGGCCTTGCCTAATGGAATCACAAGTTGAACTGATGATAAACCGAGGCTTTGAGCCGCTTTAAGCTCTTTTTCTGCTCCCGCCCCATTACCCAACCTGACATAGGTTTTACCTAACAGATAACGTGCCTGGGCATTTTTGGGGTCTTGTTGGAGGGCGTTTTTAAGATTAATAACAGCAGTTTGAATTTCATTTTTCTCAAGGCTATCCTGGGCCTGTTGCAAATATTCGTCGCTACTGACCTTGGAACATGCGCCAATAAAACCAAACATCAATATCAGAACTGATATCAGGCCCAGCCTCTTTATATAGTAAGTTTTAAAAGAAAATTTTATTTTCATAAACTGGATCGCCTGTAGGTGGCCATAAAAATGTTAAATTTCGACATTATTTTCATACATAAAAATACTATCTGATTCATTTAATTTTGTATTTTTTCATCAAATCATAAAATGTGGGCCGGGTAACATTCAACATAACAGCGGCCTGGGTCACATTGTCATTCACAAGAGCCAAAGCCCGCAATATTGCCTGCCGTTCAGCTTGTTCTCTAATTTGCCGCAAGTCAGAGAGCACAGGCGCATCATCAGCGTCACCAACAAGTTCCAGGTCATCTGGCTCAATAAAAGCACCTTCGGCCAGAATAACCGCTCGCTTAATTTTATTTTCCAATTCACGCACATTGCCAGACCATGGGTGTTTTTCCATGGCTGAAACGGCCGATGCCGAAAATCCCTTGAAGACATTCTTGTTTTCTTTAGAAAAACGGTTGAGGAAAACACGCGCTAACAACAGCACGTCTCCTTCACGTTCACGCAATGGTGGAATATCCAAAGTAATTTCACTAATGCGATAATACAAGTCTTCACGAAACGTTCCCGCTTCAATCAGTGTTGGCAAATCCTGATGTGTTGCACAAACCACTCGTACATCCACTGGAATTTCTTTTCTACCCCCTAAACGCTCCACCACACGTTCTTGGAGAAATCGTAACATTTTAGCCTGCAGGGATTGTGGTAGATCACCCACTTCGTCAATAAAAAATGTGCCACCCTCAGCCAATTCAATTTTACCAGGAGTGGTTTTATTGGCACCCGTAAAGGCACCTTTTTCATAACCAAACAACTCACTTTCCAATAAGGTTTCTGGAATTGCGGCACTATTAATAGCGACAAATTTTTTGTCGCCGCGAACGCTGAGCTGGTGTAAAGCCTTCGCCAAAACCTCTTTTCCTGTACCACTTTCACCCAGCAACAGCGTCGTAGCATTCGTGGGGGCCACTTTTTCTATCATGCGACACAACTTAAGCATCTGTGGACTGGAGGCAATAACGCCATCTAACGGAGAAGATGGCTGCTGAAGCAATTGTCGATTCTCGGCTTCCAGTTCGTAAAGTGTGTAAGCGCGCTCAATAATCAACGAAAGAATTTCTGGTTCAATGGGTTTTTGATAAAAATCATAGGCACCCATGCCGATAGAACTTACCGCGTTTTCCCGGTCATCGTTACCCGTTACTACAATAACCTTGGTGTGCGGAGCCTTATTTAATATTGCCTCCAGCGTTGCCAGCCCCTCTGAAGCATTGGCCGGGTCTGGTGGCAACCCCAGATCCAGTGTAACAACAGCGGGTGTCAAGGTTTCAACAGCCTGTAAAGCAGATTCTCGATCTCCGGCAACAGTGACATCAAAACTTTCAAAGCACCAACGCAACTGATTTTGTAACCCAGGGTCATCCTCAATAACGAGTAATGGGCGTAATTTTTTGGTTTTTCCCATAATTAATTATCCACAGTTGAAAATGACGCTCCGTTTGGAGTCTCATTGGCATTGTTTGCAAGCCTTAATCGAATAAAAAATGTCGTTCCTTCACCTATTGCGCTATGCACATCCAGTTGCCCGCCAAGACTATGAATAAATTCCCGGCTTTCATATACGCCAATTCCCATTCCAGCATTTCCTTTCGTCGTATCAAAGGGTCGAAACAAGCGTTCGCGTAAAAAAACTTTATCCATCCCGCAGCCGTTGTCTTTTATCAGCAAAAGTGCATGATCACCTTCTCGACAGATACTTAAACGCACAAATCCATCATCAGCGGTCGCTTCTTGTGCGTTCTGAATTAAATGACCTATCACCACAGAAAAACGACCTGCACTGGCAATAATGATCATATCATCCCCAGTGGATATAAATTCGGGAGTTGGATGCTCCCTGGAATGATTCTCCACAACTTCGGCAAGAACAGCATTCAATTCGATTTGAGAATTATCACGGCTATCCACGCGCCCTTGTCGTAGCTGGGATAACATACGCTTCATTTTTTCTACCGTATTTTCTACGGTAGAAAAAGCATCATCAACAAAAACCGGATTTTCTCTATGTCGCTTGGCATTTGTCACAATCAGGGACAATTGTGCAACAACATTTTTTAAATCATGCACTACATAAGCCGAAAGCCGGTTAAAAGCCTCAAACTGTCGCGCATCCACAAGGTCTTCATTCGCTTTTAACAAGGCTAAATATCCTGCACACTGGCGGCCAATTGTTAATAATAAATCACGAACTTCCCAGTTAATCTGCATTTTTGTACGTGGACGCCCTAGGATAACAAATCCCACTACAACGGAAGATGATGCCCCTTCATCTGAAGTAACCCGCGAAACCTCATCGCTCATAAAAAGCGGCACGATCAACCAGGCATCGGACAAATGCGCCAACCATGGGGGCACTGTCAAACCCTGATATGACTCCCGTTCTGCGTCCAGCTCATCAAGATCCACCACCCATTTTTTTTCGGATAAAAAATTCAATAATGCGGCATTATCACTTTGTTGAAAGGAGACTTCGTCCGGCATATTCCAGCCAGCTTCCAGATGATAGCCTCCAGTATCCTGGAGCAACCATAGCATGCCACTAGGGCTTTCAACGATTTTTGCCATAGCACTGACAACGGTAGTCTTTAAATTTGAATCAAGCCTCGCCTCTGACAAGCTCTGAATCAACCGCAACCATTCTTCACGATAATCATAACGATAATTAAAAAAATGTTTATTTAAAAAAACCCGGAAACGAGCCCGCATATGCCCGGAAAAAAGGGCTGTTAACAAAACCAGGGTCGCGCCAAAGAAAAACACAAGCTGACCAAGGCTGCTCCAGTCCCCTCCCACGTTTTTTATATAGTAGCCACCCGCCGCCATGGCTAAAAGATATATCCCGCCAGCCATCATCGCCGAGGAATGAAAAACAAAACTCCGCGATACAAAAACATCCAATGACCACTGCGGATTACGTGCTGCAGAAACGGCAATCAAGGGCATGATGATGGCATTGATATAGCCTCTCGCCCCCCAAATTTCTTCATCAAGGCTTTTCAGTAAAAATGCATCTGAATACAGGTAAAAGTCATAGGCAAAAAGACCACCTAGCCCAAGACAAAGATATTTAATCGTCCAACGTGATTCTAGCGGAGTATTACGAAATATTTGCTCAACCAGCACCAGCCCCAACAGTGCCAGCATCAAAAACAGAAAAACCTGTAAGCCGAAACCTGTTCCGGCCGGAATACTCTGCCCGTTCAGAATGATGTAGCCCAAAACCAATGCCACGACCAGGATCAGCCCACCTCCGGCCCATAACAGTGAACGTGCGATATTCTGCTGTTGAGACTTGGCCATGACCAATAAAAGAAAGCCTAACCAACCGGCATTCCGCAATATTTCAGCGACCAGCATATAGAGGGAGGAGTAATACCCCAGCGAGGCCTGATATGCTGCACCACCCGCCCAAACAGCACTTAACACAGCTGCCAGCAATAACATGCCGCCTTCCGGTCGACCACGCCAAGCTGTCGATAATAAAACAGCCAACATCAGGAACGCGAAGGCCGCCACCGCGTAACCGAAAGTGACCACTCCTACCATCGTTTATGGTCCCGGTACAACTTTTCGGCTCATGAACGTCATCGTCCGCCCTTTCCGGCAATCACTGAGTGGGCTGTTTGCAAAATAATAACCAAATCGAGAAACAAGCTATAATTTTTGATGTAATACAGATCAAACTGCAATTTTTCCAACGAGTCTTTTTCGGACGCTCCGTAGGGGTAACAAATTTGCGCCCAACCCGTAATGCCGGGTTTTACGCGATGGCGTTCAGCAAAATAAGGGATTTGCTCAGATAATTGCGTGACAAATTCCGGCCGCTCCGGGCGCGGCCCTACAAAACTCATATTGCCCTTCAACACATTAAAAATTTGTGGTAATTCATCAAGCCGTGTTTTACGGATAAACGCGCCTACTCGTGTAACCCGGTCATCATTTTTCTTTGCCCACTGAGCCTTGCCGCCTTTTTCTGCATCTTCCCGCATACTTCGAAACTTATAAACATTGAACAACTGCCAATGCTGACCGACACGTATCTGGCGATAAAAAACAGCCCCCCGGCCCCAACCTTCCATTTTTATAGCCATAGCTACCAGTAACATAAAAGGCCACGCCAGCCCTAAAAGCAGCAGGCTCACAATAATGTCAAAAATACGTTTTTGCGCATTCAGGCTTTTGCTTTGATTAAAGCCGTCAGAAAAAATCATCCAACTGGGGCTTAATATATCCAGTTTGAGTTTTCCGGTTTCACGTTCAAAAAACCCCAGCAAATCGATAACATCAACGCCGCTTAATTTACAATCGAGCAAATCATGTACAGGAAAGCTTTTACGTCGTCTTTCACCAACCGCAACCACAATTTCATCGACATGCAATTCTTTGGTTAATGTCAACAATGTCACCTCCGGCCGAATCACCAGAGCTTCATCCACCACATCATGTTCACCCCGTACATGAACGTGGCCAACAATCACAAACCCCTGTTGGTCTGCCCTGCGTCGGAGTTGTCGAGAAATTTGCGCTGCATTTTCACCTGCACCTAACACTAAAATCCGCCGTTTGAGCTGCCCCTGATTCATAGAGCGCACAAACAAAAAACGGGTGAGCACAAGTAATAACGCCGCCGTCAAAAGACTGAATGCCAGCACACCCCGGTCTAAAAGCAGGTCTGGCACAATGTAATACAACAGAGTCAAAGCAACGGCGGTTACCGCGAGGCTGATACCAATACGCAATATCATACCCGCTAAACCAAAACGGAAACGCCGCTGATATAATCCCATGGACATTTGGGCCAGCAAGACGACTAAAGCAAACATAAGCGCTCTTGCCCAAACAGGCAAAACACTCGCCTGGACAATGTCGGAATTACCGAAGAAGTCCCATAACCTCGTCCCTGAATAAACAGAAGACACTAACAGCAAAAACTCCACCAGCCCAAGCACAAGGAAAGGAATGGGAATATATTGTCGAAAAATTCTGACCACTTACCGGTAACATCCTTCTGTGAATATCAGGCTATTGATGAGCAATGTGTCACGTAACAAAAACGGCTACCCAAAATTATCCGTTTATAAGCATTTCGATATATTTGGATTGAGTTGCGCCACAAGGCAGCTATTCTAGTGACTTTCCGCGATGCTAACCAGCAAAACCAACGGAAAGTAACTATCACCAATATCAGGCTGACAACATGATTCCGGAAATGCTGTTTTTCAGCCATTTACAACCGTATAATGCGCCACACTCATATAAAATTCGTAGCAAAAATGACCAAATCACCGTCAATCCGGGAAAATTTGCTGATTCGGGCAATATTACCTATTGCAGACTCAAGCGCGCTTACACAAGCCGGTACAATAAAACAATTCAATCCGAGGAGACCTGTCAGTCCATGAAAGTCACCATTTACGGTTCAGGCTATGTTGGTCTGGTTACCGGCACCTGTTTGGCAGAAGTCGGTAACGACGTGCTCTGCGTCGATATCGACCGCGCCAAAATTGACATGCTGCTACGCGGCGAAATTCCCATTTATGAACCCGGCCTCGATGCCATGGTCGCCAAAAATATTGCCTCCGGCCGCTTGCGTTTCACCACTGATGCCGCCGAGGGTGTCGCCCATGGCCTGTTTCAGTTCATTGCGGTGGGCACACCGCCTGACGAAGATGGCTCTGCGGACCTGCAATATGTACTCGCCGTCGCCAACAGCATCGGTGAACATATGTCGGAGTACCGGGTGATTGTAGACAAATCCACGGTACCTGTGGGCACCGCCGACAAGGTCAGCGAAACGGTAAACGCCGCATTAAGCAAACGTGGTACCGATGTGGAATTCGACGTGGTTTCCAATCCTGAATTTCTCAAGGAAGGGGCTGCACTGGATGACTTCATGAAACCTGACCGCATCGTCATCGGCACCGATAATCCGCGAACCACCGAGCTGTTACGCGAACTTTATGCGCCCTTCAATCGCAATCATGATCGTTTAGTTAGCATGGACATCCGCTCCGCCGAGCTGACTAAATATGCGGCCAATGCCATGCTGGCCACCAAAATCACCTTTATGAATGAGCTGTCCAACCTCGCCGATTTGTTAGGTGCCGATATCGAAAATGTGCGTCTGGGCATTGGTTCTGATCCACGCATCGGCTACCACTTTATTTACCCGGGTTGTGGCTATGGTGGCTCCTGTTTTCCAAAAGATGTGCAGGCATTGGAGCGCACCGCCAATGAAATCGGCTATAAAGCCGAATTGCTTAGCGCAGTGGAAGCCGTGAACCTCCGCCAGAAACAGGTGATGTTTAATAAAATCAGTCAACATTTCGAAAATGATTTAGCGGGCAAAACCATCGCGCTCTGGGGGCTGGCCTTCAAGCCCAACACGGACGACATGCGTGCTGCGCCTTCGCGGACACTGATGGAAGCTCTGTGGAAAGCCGGTGCCAAGGTACAAGCCTATGACCCCGAAGCCATGGATGAGGCAAAGCGTATCTATGGTACACGTGCTGATCTGACGTTGGCTGACTCCCCGGAAGCGGCTCTGGTCGGTGCCGACGCCTTAGCCGTGGTCACCGAATGGAGCGCCTTTCGCAGCCCGGATTTTGAACAGCTCAAAACCCGGCTTAGCCAGCCTACTATTTTTGATGGTCGAAACCTGTATGACCCCACTCGCCTGCGTGCCGATGGTTTCAACTATTACTGTATTGGCCGACCATAATTGCACCGGGCGACAACAGAATAAATGCCGATAATTTTACATATAATAAAAGGATGAGCAGATGTTTGATTTGAAGGACACCCGCATTGCTATCATCGGTCTGGGCTACGTTGGTTTGCCACTGGCCGTTGAACTTGGCAAACACTACCCCACCAAAGGCCTGGATATCAATGCACCGCGTGTAGCCGAATTACAAGCAGGCAAAGACAGCACTCTGGAAGTGGATGCTGATGAACTCAAGCTTGCCACCCAGCTCACGTACACAAGCAACCCGGATGAACTGACAAACTGCAACGTCTATATCGTCACTGTTCCAACGCCCATCGACTCCGCTAAACGCCCGGATTTATCACCTCTGGTCGGAGCCAGTCATACCATTGGTAAGCTGCTTAATAAAGGTGATGTGGTCATTTATGAATCCACGGTTTACCCCGGTGCCACCGAAGAAGTGTGCGTGCCCATACTGGAAGCCGAGTCTGGTCTGACATTCAACCAGGACTTTTTTGCAGGCTATTCCCCGGAACGCATTAATCCCGGCGACAAAGAACATCGGGTCACAACCATACTCAAGGTCACTTCCGGATCAACGCCTGAGTCTGCTGACTTTGTGGATGACTTATATGCCAGCATCATCACCGCCGGCACTCACAAAGCCAGCTCCATTAAAGTGGCAGAAGCGGCCAAGGTTATTGAAAATACGCAACGGGATGTCAACATCGCTCTAATCAATGAGCTAGCACTGATCTTCCACAAACTGGACATCGATACCATTGAAGTGCTGGAAGCCGCAGGCACCAAGTGGAATTTTCTGCCCTTCCGCCCTGGATTGGTGGGAGGACATTGTATCGGTGTCGATCCTTATTACCTCACCCATAAAGCACAGGAAATTGGCTACCAGCCAGAAATGATCCTCGCCGGTCGCCGCATCAATGATGGCATGGGCAGCCATGTCGTCGAGCGCGTAGTAAAGCGCATGACCCGCAACCGCATCCATGTGGTGGATGCCAATATCCTGATAATGGGATTTACCTTTAAGGAAAACTGCCCGGATCTGCGCAACACCCGCGTCATCGATATCATCGAAGAATTTCAAACCTACCACGCCAATGTGGACGTTTACGATCCCTGGGTGGACCCCGATGGTCTGGAACACGAATATGGCATTCGACCTATTCCATCGCTAACGAAGGGAAAGTACGACGCCATTATTTTGGCTGTGGCACATGATCAATTTAAAGCCATGTCTGCCGATGAAATCCGTACCCTGGGCAAAAATGACTGCGTACTGTTCGATGTCAAACATATTCTGCCCATCGATAAAGTGGATGATCGGCTGTAAAACTCATCACAACCGAGTCTGAAAAATAATGTGTAATAACCAGATTTAATAACAAGGTCTAAACATGAAAGTTCTCATTACCGGCACCGCCGGTTTTATTGGTAACCGCTTGGCGGAACGTCTGCTGGAACGCGGCGAAGAAGTTGTTGGTGTCGATAATCTCAACGATTATTACGATGTCACCCTAAAAGAAGCCCGTCTGGCCAAAATCAAGGACCACCCCGGTTTTACCGAAGCACGTATCAATATCGAAGACCGCCCGGCCATGGAAGCGTTGTTCGCCAAACACAAACCCAACAAAGTGGTCAATCTGGCAGCCCAGGCCGGTGTCCGTTATTCGTTGGAAAACCCACATTCCTATGTGGAAAGCAATATCGTGGGTTTCATGAACATCCTCGAAGGTTGCCGCTACAATGGCGTCGAACACTTGGTATACGCCTCCAGCAGCTCGGTTTACGGTGCCAATACCAACATGCCTTTTTCCATCCACAACAATGTGGACCACCCACTGAGCATGTACGCCGCCACCAAAAAAGCCAACGAACTGATGGCACACACTTACAGCCACCTCTATGACCTGCCCACCACCGGCCTGCGTTTCTTCACCGTTTATGGCCCCTGGGGACGCCCGGACATGGCACTGTTTCTGTTCACCAAAAAAATCCTCGCGGGTGAACCCATTGATGTCTTTAATTACGGTAAACACCGCCGCGATTTCACTTATGTCGATGATATCGTCGAAGGTGTGATTCGCACCCTCGACCATACTGCCCAGCCCAATCCGGATTGGTCTGGCGACAAACCGGACCCCGGTACAGCCGGAAGCCCCTATCGCCTTTACAACATTGGCAATAATTCACCTGTCGAACTGATGCATTACATCAAAGTGCTGGAGGACTGTCTCGGTAAAAAGGCGGAAATGAACATGCTTCCGTTACAGCCCGGCGACGTGCCTGACACTTACGCCAATGTGGAAGATTTGGTGACCGATGTCGATTACAAACCTGACACCAGTGTGGAAGATGGCATAGCCCGTTTTGTTAACTGGTATAAATCTTACTATTCGTAAATCTGAACAAACGGTCAGCAGGCCCGGTCAAACCAGCCGGGCCCGCCATCCCTGACCAATTGGTCGCCGTTCCGGCCCCCCCTCCACCTCTCTGATTCTCTAAAGTTTTCCCTCTGTTTGACGCTATTTCCTGTAGTGCCCTGTAACGCCCTGTAATCGCACGAGCAAGTGCCCTGTTTATTATGTCCACCGGGCAGCGCAGGAAACTGAGGCCAATATATGTCGCGCATCATCCCCAAAAAAATTGCCGTTGCAGTGTGCGTTTTTCTGACAAGCAGCATGTTTTTTGCCGGAACATGGGCAGCTACCGCACCAGAATCCATTGATGCCGTCACTGAGGTAAACGCTGAAGAATTTATCGAACTGGTGGAAAATATCCCTGATCTTGTCATTATTGATTCCCGCATCCGGGGTGATCGCACACAAGGCTTTATTGAAGGCGCACTCAGCCTGCCAGACACAGACACCACCTGTGATTCCCTGTCCAACATTATCCGTAAAAAAGAGACTGCCAGTCTGTTTTATTGCAATGGCGTTAAATGCGTCCGCAGCAGTAAAGCCATTAAAATTGCTCTCAACTGTGGCTATTCAAATATCTATTGGTTCCGTGGCGGTTTTGGGGAATGGCTGGAAAAAGGCTACCCCTACTTACAGGAATAAAACCCCGGATCACCAGAAAAGCCCAAATCAATCATGCCTAAATTACAATCATCCATGCGTGCCAGCCTGGGACTCACTGTTCTGGTCATGGGGTTGCTGGGTATGATGTTAGCGGTGGCCACGGGTGAAGCTTATCAGCGACTGGCGCTGGACAATCAGCGTGAGTCTTTCGTCGCTCTGGCAAAACTCAAAATCCAGGAAATCATTGAAAACCTGGCACAAGACAGCGTAGAGCTGGGCCTTAATGCACAAGCCACTCCGGGTTTTCATCAGGCCGTTATCAACAAAGACTTTACACGCCTCAGCCTACAATTAGATGAACACTTTCATCGTGCCTTCGTCACCCTTGGTCGCGTCAAGCTTATCAAAATGTACGTCTATGACAAGGAATTCAGGCTTATTTCCTCCTCAAGTAAAGGAGGTTCGACGCTGCCGGACAACGAGCCTGTTTGCACTGGACTCTTAAATAAAATTGCTAACCGCAGTAAAACAGCGCGCCTGAAACCAGACTCAGAACTCTGTCGCACCGGTATGCGCCCTGTGCTTACCACTATCGTTCCGGTTGGCGGTTTGCAAATCAAAGGTTATTTACAGTTAATTATTGACCCAGTCCCCAATTTTGCAAAAGCAGACAGTAGCCTGGGCACACCGTTAAAACTGGCTGGGCTGGACAAAACCATATATTACCAATCCACAAACTGGCCAAAGAGGCTCAACAAAAATATCCTGCTGGCAGAATATAGTCTGTCTACCCCCCTAAACCAGCAACTTTTTGACTTAACCTTTGCATCCAATATCGCCAAATTGCGGAAACAACTGTCTACAACACGTAATTTTATTTTTTCTATCGCCGCCATCATCATGCTGGGTACAACGTTGATTGCTCTTCTCATGCTACAGCGCACAGCATTAAGCCCTCTCAACACGCTGACCAATCATCTGCGACGAGTACAGAAAGACAAAACTCAGTTAGGAACAAAAGTAGTCGTCAGTGGCAATAGCGAAATTGTCGAACTGGCCACCGACTTTAATAACATGAGCGGAGAACTCAGCACCCTGTATCGCACCCTGGAAAATATGGCGTTTACCGACGCACTGACCGGCATGCCGAATCGTGTCCTGTTTTATGACCGGCTTGAACAAGTCACAATGAATGCATCACGCTATAAAACACAATTTGCCCTGATGATGATGGACCTCAACCGTTTCAAAAATATCAATGATACTCTAGGGCATCACATCGGAGACCGCTTATTAAAAACCGTGGGTGAACGCCTACAGACGATATTGCGCAAGTCAGACACCGTTGCCCGTCTAGGCGGTGATGAATTTGCAGCATTATTGCCTGCTATTGATCATGATGAAGGCGTCACCATTGTGGCAGAAAAAATTGTCAATGCGCTTAACAAGCCTATTGCTGTAGAAGGACATAATCTTTCCATTGGCATCAGTATCGGCCT
>VAPM010255395.1_pt1 | contig 23552 bp, 28 predicted proteins | sample 3395091 | NCBI WGS metagenome assembly VAPM01 (sample SAMN08290445, study PRJNA428436) | hydrothermal vent metagenome | isolation source: Deep-sea hydrothermal vent chimney 3 | place: Pacific Ocean: Juan De Fuca Ridge
ATATTGTTGGGATGACCGGTGATGGTGTTAATGATGCTCCGGCGTTGAAAAAGTCTGATGGTGGCATTGCTGTTTCTGGTGCGACCGACGCTGCAAGGGCTTCCGCTGACTTGATTTTGATGGATAAGGGGCTCTCTGTAATTATTGACGCGATAAAGGAATCTCGGAAGATATTTTTGCGTATGAAAAGTTATAGCACTTATAGGATTGCTGAGACGATACGATTGATATTCTTCATAACAGCGTCGATACTTTTCTTCGGGTTTTACCCCGTTACTGCAATAATGGTTATACTTCTTTTAATTTTTAACGATTTGCCTATTATGACCATTGCTTATGATAATACCGAGATTGAAAAGAATCCTGTGCGGTGGGATTTGCGAGAAGTTTTGATTGTTTCGACGCTGATTGGTCTTGCTGGTGTTGTTTCAACATTTAGTTTACTTTACATTTCAAAAGTGTTTTTTGGATTCGGAATTTTGACGGTCCAAACTATAATGTTCCTTAAGCTTGCCGTGGCTGGAAGGACGACGATTTTTGTTACAAGGACAAAGAGAAGATTCTGGCAAAGACCGTTCCCTGCTCCAATACTTCTCTACGTTGGGATAGGAACTGAGGTTATTGCTACATTGTTCGCGGTTTATGGCTGGTTTATCGCTCCAATAGGATGGGCTTATGCAGGAGTGGTTTGGGGCTATGCTCTAATCTGGTTTTTGCTGAATGATGAAATAAAGATGATGGCGTATAGGTATATTGAAAAGAAAAAAGCTAAGGAGGTTCTTTATGGTAAAAAATGAAATTATCGCTATAGATCTCGGAGGAACAAACTTAAGAGTTGGGTTAGTGAAGAACAATCGAGTAATGAAGTATATAAAAAGAAAAACTCCCAAAAGTTCATCGGGCATTCTAAAAGAAATGTATGCTCTTATTGATGGTTTAATGAGCAAGAAGGTTAAAGGGATTGGAATTTCATGCCCTGGTCCACTTGAGAGAGGAGTAATAAAGAATCCCCCAAATATTCCTTTTAAAAATTTTGATCTCGAGAATGCGATTCGGAATAGGTTTGGATTGAAGACAAAGGTAGAAAATGACGCAAATTGTGTCGCGATTGCCGAGGAAAAATTAGGAGTTAAAAAGGCTAATTTCATTATTTTAACAATTGGAACTGGAATTGGGGGAGGGATTATTGTAAATCATGAAATTTATGAAGGACAAGGTCTTGGGGGAGAACTTGGGCATGTTGTTCTTACTGAAAATAATGATCTCGAAGGTCTTGCGTCTGGGAGAAGATTAAGACAGGTTACGAAGGAGAAGTTTGGGAAGTGGCTAACAATAAATGATTTGATTAATATTGATAATAAAAAATCTCGGGCGATTTTAAAAGAAATGTCGGGGTATCTTGGAAGGGGTATTGCATCTTTAATAAATATTTTTGATCCCGAGGTAGTTGTCTTGACTGGTGGAGTTTGTGAAACTGGAGATATTTTTCTTAATAAAATTAGAAAGGTCGCAAAGAGGCATATTATTATTCCTCGAGATGTTCCAATCCAATGGACAAAGCTTGATCATCCAGGGATATTAGGAGCAAGTCTTTTACCTAAAAATTAGAATTCGTCTTCATCGGCTACAAGTTTTCCCATCTGTTTTAACTTGCTAATTTGATTAGGGGTATATTTGAACAAGACATCTCCTTTCTCATCGTCGAATTCCCATGGTTCGATTATAATTGCGTCTCCTTCTCTTAGCCATAGCCCTCGACGTTTTCTCCCTGGAACTCTGCAATTTCTTGTTTTTCCGTCCATGCACGATACGAGCATTCTACTTGCTCCACATCTTTGTGCTATAATTCCAATGACTTCTTTTCCCCTAGGCAGTTTGACACGAACGATTTTTTCTTCTCCTGCTATGAATACTTTCGCCTTGTTGGGCTTTGACTTATCTTTAAATTTTCCAAATGCCATGTTATGAAATAATTTTCTCCCTATATAAAACTACCTTACAGTGTTTTTTTGAATATGTCTATAGATTTAGAATAAATTAATTACATAAGAACTAGTGCAAAGGGAATACCATCTATTTTTGTAACTCCATCCTCGTCGACAAGTTCCAGTTTTTTTGCAATTTCTACAGAGTTTTCTCCAACAAAATTAAAAGTGGAATCTTCCTTTGCACATCTCTCTATCTCTTTGGTTGCATCCTCTTTGCTCATTAATGTACCTTTGAAGAAAACTCCAGAGACATCTATTGTCCTCCTGTTCCCGATATTTTCTTCACCTTCTTTTTGGGGATCTATTAGTTTCTTTCCAAAGGTTTCTTCATCACATACTGCTACTACCCATCGATACGATTTATGAATTTTTAACAAAATTTTTCCCATCTTTAGAATAAAATTAATGAGTTTATAAAATGGTTGTAGTTTTTAATAAAATTATTCCCCGCCCTCGGGGAATTTAAGTTTTTTAAATCAATATGCTTTTTTCGCTTCGCCCGCCGATACAGCCTTTTCTGCATTATCCTTGGACATTATTCTGCACATTCCACATCCACAAACAGAACATTTTCCCTTTGCCATATATCCGCCTCGTGACGTCATGTGCATTTCAGCATCTTTCATTTCCTTATTTTCTTTGCATTTCATACATCTTCCTTCAATTGCCATTTTTTCCTCCTCTTCAATTTAATTTACTAAATTTTATGAACTTCTCTCTTATGCCCACAAGCCAAACATCTAATAAAAGTTTTCCCATTCTCTTCACTTAGCTCCGTGTCTGGTTTCCCACATTTAGCACAGACTACATACTGTCTAGAGTATTCGCTTATTTTTTCGTTTATTATTTTACTTGGCAATTTTCTTGATAAAATTAGTCTGTCTTTGGAGAGCTCTCCCTGTATCCCAAGTTCCTTTCCTAAAAATTTTAATAAGTGTTCGGGTTTTCTTCTCAAATAAGCCACGACTTTCCCAAAGTTTGTGATAATTGTTTTTGTTCCCTCGTGGTGTCCGCTAACTTTTATAATTTCAAATCTACTTGATTCTTCGTTGACGTGGACGGTCTTGTATGCTTCGTCTAATAATTTTTCGTAACTCATCTAATCTGGAAGCAATTCCCCTTTATAAAATTTTTCGGATGGCACAAAACTTCTGGCTTACCAAAAAACTTATAAATAGACTAAGTCTAGGCATGGTATAGATTCTAGAGGTATCTCTTGATTAAAATGGATGAGAATATAAAAAAGCATATGCTAAAAACTGGAACCACTACGTTGGGGATAGTGACGAAAGACGGAATTGTTTTAGCTGCGGATAAGAAAGCGACTTATTCTGGAGGGAGTGGTGTTCATTATATTGCTGGGAAAATGGAAAAAATAAAGGAATTTAGTGACGATATTATTTTAACAATTGCGGGAACTGCCACATTTGCTCTTCGAGCTATTCAGACTGCAAAAGCACAAATAAAAATAAAGGATCTCCGAGAAAAAAAGAAAAGCACAATAAAAGAAGTTGCAAGTTTGTTCTCGATAATGGCGTTGCAATCTCTTCAGTCTGGTGGAGTAATAGGTTTTTTAATGGCAGGCAAGGAGGATGGAAAGGTGTTTTTTTATAGGATTGGGGCGGATGGAATATTGGAGAAGGTAGATGATTATCATATCGATGGTTCTGGAATGATGCATGTGAATGCAATTTTGGACACGGGATACAAGAAGGGGCTTTCTTTGGATGAAGGTATCGCGTTGGCAAAAAGATGTATTATCGGATCTTCCGGGAGAGATCCAGCTTCTGGGCTTGGATATGAGATATGGACGATAACACCTGATAAAATCAAAAAGGTAGAAGACAAGACCTGGAAATTGGATTAATTATTATATTTAAAATGGCAGATATTCTGAAAACCATTAGTGAATCTCTCCCTCGAGGAGCTATCTCTTCGACAATATTCGAGGGGGCTAACATAGTTGCGTATACGACAGATATTGCGTTTTTTAAGAATGGAGATAGTAAAATTAAGGAAATTGTGAACACTATAAAAAAGCGTCTTGAATTGAGAGCTGATAAATCTATCTTGCTTAAAAAAGATTTAACCGAGCAAAAGATAAGACAAATAATTCCTCAGGAAGCTGAGATTACACAAATTATTTTTGATATTCAGCGAAGTATAGTTATCATTGAGGCCAAGAAGCCTGGGCTTGCTATAGGAAAAGCTGGGTCAATCTTGCGTGAGGTTAAAGTAGGGACATTATGGACGCCACAGGTTCAGCGTTCTCCGGCTATTACTTCTAAGATAACTGATAAAATAAGAGAGGTGCTGTATCAGGATAATTCATATCGTAAGAAGTTTTTGAATTCTATTGGGGAGAAGATTTACAAGGAATGGAATTCGGACAAGATGGAAGAATGGGTGAGAATTACTGCGCTTGGTGGTGGGCGTCAGGTAGGACGAAGTTGTTTTTTATTGCAAACTCCGACGTCGAGGGTTTTGATAGATTGTGGGGTTGATGTTTCTTCTCATGGGAAAGACAAGTATCCTTACTTGGAAGCTCCTGAATTAGATCTTGCTTCTCTTGATGCCATAGTTCTTACTCATGCACATCTCGATCACTCTGGGCTTATTCCTTATCTTTACAAAATGGGGTATAAAGGTCCAGTTTATATGACTGCTCCGACAAGAGACATTTCTGCGTTGATGGCACTTGATTTTATTGGGGTAGCTTACAAGCAGGCTGCGGCTCCGCTTTTCAAATCTTCTGATATTAGAAATATGGTTAAACATTCCATCGCTTTGAATTATCAAGAAGTTACCGACATAACACCCGATATTAGAATTACAATGTATAATGCTGGGCATACTCTTGGGTCTGCTATGATTCATTTTAATGTTGGGAACGGGCTTCATAACTATCTTTATTCCGGTGATATTAAATTTGGCAAATCACGTGCTCTCGAAGCTGCCTCTACTTATTTCCCAAGATTGGAAACTCTTCAATTGGAAGCAACTTATGGTGGAAGGGATAATAATTATCCATCAAGGAAAGATTCGGAAGAGAAGCTGTTAGAGTTTATTAACGATATAATTAAAAAAGGAGGAAAGGTCCTCTTACCAGAGTTGGGGACTGGTCATGCCCAAGAAAAAATGTTAATTCTTGAAGATGCAATGAAAAGTGGGCGTATTCCGAGGGTGCCAGTATATATAGACGGTATGATTTGGCATATTAATGCTATTCACACAGCGTACCCGGATTTTCTTTCAAATTCTCTGCGTTCCAATATTTTTACAGATAAGAACCCATTTACCTCTGAAATTTTTTCACAAGTTGGATCTGGACGGGAAAGGCGAAACGTTATAGAAGGAGGTTCCTGTATCATTTTGGCTACATCTGGTATGTTAGTTGGTGGTGCATCCGTGGAATATTTAAGAGAATTTGCCGATTCTCCGAATAATGGGCTTTGTTTATCTTGTTATCAACCTGCGGGCGGACTTGGCAGACAAATTAAAGAGGGATTAAAGGAAGCAAAATTCGATATTGATGGGAGGGTTGAAGTTGTTCCAATAAGATTGAAGGTTATTTCTATTGATGGATTCTCTGGGCATTCTTCCAGAAATGAGCTAATGGCGTTTGTTAATAGTATTAATCCGAAACCACGTAAGGTAATAATTAATCATGGTGAGCAGTCGAAGTGTTTGGATTTGGCATCATCCATATATAAGTCCCAGAGAATAGAGACTACAGTTCCAAAAAACCTAGAGACTATAAGATTGAGGTAGGATAAAGTTTAAATATTAATTAGTTGTTAATTGTTGATGGTAAAATCTAGGGAGAATTTGGTTGGAGCTTATGCCTTTTTGATTGGAGTAGTTCTCGCTGTGATTTTTGGGTTTTTTAAGGGTTCTATATCTCAAGCCAGTGGGATGTTCTATACTACTCTTGTTGTTATCGGGTTGATTATTGGGGCGATGAATACTAATGATAAGGATTCTATGACCTTTTTAATTGCGAGTTTATCTCTTGTTATAGTGGGTTCATTAGGGATGGATCCTCTGAAATATATTGCACTTAATAATTATGCTGTGACTGTATTGCGAAATATTTTGGGAAGTTTGTTATTGCTATTTGTCCCAGCGACGATAATAGTAGCATTAAAGACAGTTTTTTCGATGGCAAAAGTTTAGTTTATTTTAAAAATTGTATTATATCTCGAAGATTGATTATTCTTGAATCATCTCTTGCCAATCCAAAACAAGCGGTGTTTATCCAAATTTGGATTTGAGGGAAATTCTCAAATTCATTAACATTAATATTGTTGCACTCGAAAACATAAGCTATTTTTCCCATGTCTCCGATTTTCCTTTTTATATTCGATAACTGGGTATAATGCTGTCCGTGTTTTGTTGATAGGATAATTCCAATAGTTTTTGACATTAAGAATTTTTTTTGTTTTGCGAGTGTCTTTCTGTTGTGTGTATCAATGTTTTCTTGGGAGACTCTTTCTATTGTAAGTCCTGAAAAGACATAAATTGGTTTTTGGAGTTGGATTGCATTATTAATTGCGTGAAATTTGCCGTCGGTGATAATAATTAGCTCATCTGCTGTGGCGTCTAAGGCCGTTGAATTACATCCCAGAATATGTGCATCGTAATATGCACCCTTTTTTATTGTGACGGTTTTTCCCTTGGATTCTAAATATTCTTTTACTTTTGAAACCATATCTATATATTGTATCGTCGCTGCCACGGAAATTCTTTCCCCCCGAATGGAGTCTAAAAGTTGTAGATTTATATCAGAGTCACTAAATTTTCGTCTGGTTTCTATAAATAAGGATTTCATAAAATCAAAATCGTTCTATGTCGTCTGGCTGAGGTCTTCTGACTTCTGAGACGCCTTTACGAATATCAAAAACTTTTGATGGGGTAGCAATAATAGTGTTTTCGCCAAATCCTGCTATTTTCCCTTCTAATGCTTCAACTGTTTTCTTTATCTTTGAGATTGCTCTTTTCAATTCGATGACATCTTTAGATTTTAGTGTTTTAATGTCGATAACAGCGATTGAATATCCTTCTCGTAAGGAATTTAGAATCGGGTTTATATCTTCGTAGTCTTTTAAAACAAAAGTTTTAATCAAGATTTTGGAATCTGATTTTTCTTGTTCTAAGTCTATCTCTATGAATTCGGAAGAGACTTGCTCATCATTTCTCATCATTTTTTTAAACATATTGAAAGCCATAATATACTTTTGGAACATCGGTATTTAAATATTTATGTGATGGGAGATATCCTTTTGTTTTAAAATTTATTTAAAATCGGAGATTTGTCGTCGTGGGATTAGTTTTGAATTTTTTCCATAACTTCCTTTCTAAGGGATTCTAATTTTGAGGAGAATTCTCGTTCTTGTTCCTCGATAGATTTCATTCTTAATTCTATTAGCTTTTTCTTTTTCTCCATCTCTGCAAGAATGTCTTCCTTTGTACTTTTAATTACAACTTGCCCGCCAACAATTCTAGAAACTTCCGAATTTGTTTTTTCTACTTCTTTAATTATTAAATCTGTTTCATTCGCTTCCATAGAAAAAGCATTTTTTTGCATTAAAAGTTGTTGAAAAGATTGTTCCATCATCTGAAGTTCTTGTATTTGTGACTGAGTTTCTTCGTCGAGTCCATCAAGAGGATTAGCGTGATTATGCCCTATGTGATTTTCCTCGTCCATTTTAATCAGAGCTTACCGTCTTCATTTTGTTTCTTGGTTTGTAGAAAATTCTCGAGCCACACTCTGGGCAAACGAAACGTTTTTTTAGCTCCTCAGATTTTAGCTTATTCCCACAATGAAAACATTTGTAACTTGCCATTATTAATTATTCTTGGTCCTCTGGTTTTTTAAATTATACGTTCCCGATGCGAACTCTTTTCCACATTTTGAGCAATTCCAAATTGAAGTTATTTTTCTTTTGGCGTGCCCTTTGCAGAATGGGCATTCCTGCTTTACTCTCTGTTTCCTTTCTACAGCGACGAGCTTTTGCTTTATTTTTCCATAGCCTGCGCCAAATCTTCCTGCACTTCCGATTTTTTTTCTTTTTACTGCCATTTTATTTTTGTTTTGTATGGGGTTACGCGGATTCGAACCGCGGCCGCGAAGTCCCAAACCTCGAATCATACCAGGCTAGACTATAACCCCGTGAATTTGAGTCGAATTAAGGGTTAATAAACTTATTTCTTTGTAGCTTCTACAGCTTTCTTTTCTTCTTCTGCCGCCTTCTCTGCGTCTTCTTCCTTCTTGATACTCTCTTGTTTCTCAGCGACGATAACGAAGTAGTCATCTAATTCCTTTCGTTTTTCTGGGCTTACGTCAGTTTTTTTGGCATCAATTTCCTTTGTGAATTTTCCCTCGTTAATATCTTTTACAACTTCTTTAATCTCTTTGCTTTCTATCATAACTCCTAGGGATTGACATGTGCCTACGATAGATTTTAATGTAGCCATAAAGTCATTCGAAAGCATGGACTCATGTTTCATTTTTGCAATCTCAATAACTTGTTCTATTGCCAAATTTCCAACTCTTTGTTTTAATCTTGCTCCGGATGCCTTGGCTACTCCTAATTCTTTTTTTATTAGCTCGGAGGTTGGCGGAGATAAAACCTTAATGGAAACTTCTTTTGTCTCCGCATTTATTGTTAGATGAACCGGAAGTGTTACTCCCGAGAATTCTTGTGTCGCTACGTTCACGTCTGAAATAACTTGTCCTATGTTAATTCCCATTGGACCTAATTGTTGCGCTACTGCCGGACCGGGCGTCATCTTCCCGCCTTCTACCATTAATTTTATTACTGCCATTTTATTTTTTTGAGAAATTAGTTTTTAAAGATTCCTGTCTTGGACTAATCTGCTTCATCCCTCCTAATTACTCTTATATTGTCTAATTTTACGGTTACTGGGATTGGGACTGCTGCTCCTAATAAAGAAACTACACATTCGTTTTTGGGCTTATCTACTCTGACTACTTTTGCTTTTTCGTTTTTGAATGGCTCAGAGATTATTTCAATGATATCTCCCTTCTCTATTTTAATATCAGCAGCGACGGGCTCTAGCATTTGTTTTACTTTATCATACGTAACTGTTTCCCCTATTATTCCCTTTACATAAGGAAGATTGAATACGGCATCTTCTGCGTGTTTACGATCTGGAGATTCTAAAAAGATATATCCTCGTAGTCCATGTGGTCGTGCTATTGCATATATTTTAATTTCTTTTTTATTTACTTTGTCGGCAATCATTTCGAGAGCTTTGTCTTCTTTGTTGGTTGTAACTTTTACAATGTAAATTTGTGATCCAAATTCTCGTTCTGGCTTTGGTTCTTCTTTCGGCTCTGGCTTTGGTTCTTCTTTCGGCTCTTCTTCTTTGGGGGTCAGAGACGGTTTACTCGCTCCCTTTATGTTCGGTGCGAAAGATTCAGTGGATGCCTGGCTATCGTTCTCATCGTCGAGATAATCAAATTCATCGTCGTATCCAATTGCCATTTTGCTCCAGCTAGCCCTTAAAATCTAAGAACTAGATACTAATTAGTGAAAATTACCATTTAAAAAACTTTGGGTAGAGATTGAGTTTAAGTAATAAAAACATAAAGATAAGGGTTACGCCAAGAACTAAAAGAAGGTCGTCCTTCGATGGCAGATTATTTTTCTACGGAAAGTTTATAAATGGGTTGGACAACTCTTAATTATGGTCGCAAGAGTTATTGATGCTACGGAGATGAGGGTTGGAACCTTTCTTTTAATCGACGGTCTTGCACATCAAGTTAAAAAAATGGATATTTCTAAGACTGGAAAACATGGTCATGCAAAAGTTAGGTTTGAAGCTATTAATGTTTTTAGCGGGAAAAAGAAGGTCATGGTTATCCCTGGTCATGATAAGTTTGAGGTTCCAATGATTGATAAAAGGAATGCTCAAGTTTTATCTGTTCATGAAAATATTGCAAGCATCATGGATAGTGAGACTTTTGAGAACTTGGATTTGAATATAGGTGAAGGAGTTGAGGGTGTCAGCGAGGGAGTTAATGTGGAGTATTGGGACATTGAAGGCGATAAGCTACTGAAGAGAGTAATTTAATTTTTGAGACGTGCGGAAAGTTTTTAAAGCGATATTTTCATGATTAAGTATGGCTACTAAAATTCCAGCTGCACAAAATAGATTATATAAGAATGCGTTCGTTTGTAAGGACTGTAAACATAAGATGAAGGTCGAACCATTGAAGATTATTGCGGGTAAAGTTCGATGTCGTAAATGTAAAGGACGAGATTTCAGACCTGTTAGAAAGAAGTAATTTTTTAATATGATATTTTGGAATAGGAAAAATTTGGAAAGAATTGCGTTGCTTCCTGACGGTATGCGACAGCGTGGAGAATATATTTTAAGAAATCCTCGGATGGGGAGGCGTCCTTTGGGGAAGACTGATTCTGGAGAAAAATTTTGGTCAAATTGTTGGGGGACGACGGTATTTTTAGAAGGAGAGAATTCATATCAAGAGTGCAAGAGAATTTCTATGAAGAATCCATTTATAATAAGGGGAATACCCTCGGTTTATTGGGAAAAGAGAAACCGTCCTGGGTTGGTAGAAATTGACGTGATGGAAGAATTTTTGGATAATAATTATAAGAAGGTGGATAATCCAAGAGCAGGTGATGTCGTTGTCGTTGTCGGAGACTATAGAAGAAACTGGTTGGCACATACTGGAATTTGGACGGGAGTTGGGAACTACGTTTTAGGGCAGCATAATCTCGGAGGCAATTTTGGTTTGCAGGAATTTTTTGGACAGGGACGTAATCGTAGTTTTTATTTTGCCCGAAGAAGTAAATAGTTTTTTAAAGCCGATTTCTTTTGTGAGAAGATGGTGAGTTTTATAATTTACGATTTGACGTTTTTTATCTTGTTTAGCTTGGGTATCTTTTTCTTTTTACGGAGCAGGAGAGAAGAGCTATCCAGGGAAGGATGGATGTTTATGTGGAGGACTAAGTTTGGTATCAAACTGATTACTAAATTCACTAAGAAATTTGGTGGTATCATGCGAAGGATGCAATGGCTTATTGTTGCGATTGGGACTGTATTGATGGGGATTATGATTTGGATGCTCGGGAGGACTGTCGCAATTTACTTGTTCCATCCAGAAATTACAAAAGTGATTAAGGTTCCTCCAATTGCTCCGCTTATTCCCTATTTTCCGAGGCTGTTTGGGATGCAGAGTCTTTTCCCTCCCTTTTATTTTACTTATTTTATTATAGCCTTGGCTATTGTGGCTATTGCTCATGAATTTTCTCATGGTGTTTTTATGAAGCTATTCAAGGTTAAAATAAAATCTACTGGGCTTGTGTTCTTTGGTCCTATCTTGGGTGCGTTTGTAGAGGAGAAAAAGGAAAGTTTTCGTAAAAAGAAGACTCTTGAACAAATGACTATACTGGGGGCTGGTGTTTTCGCAAATATTTTAATGGCGCTTTTATTCTATGCTATTTATGTCGGATTCTTTTTTTCTAGTTTTGCGGCATCTGGGTATGTTTTTAATAGCTATGGCGTCGGAATAGTTCCTGTACAAAATATTACTGGATTCCAGAAGGTCGGTAATTTTACTAAGGTTATAACTTCTAACGGTAATTATTATTTGGATGCAAACCTGCGTCGGCAAATTAATGATACAAATAGAAAATATTTAGTTGCCTATCCAGAAGCTCCCGCTGTTCTAGCTGGGATGAAGGGAGCAATTATCCAGGCCGATAATGTCAAAATTTTAGGGCAAGATAGTTTGCGGTGGTTTTTGGAAAATAAAAAACCAGGAGATGTTGTTAAGTTTATCACTGAAAGTAAAACTGGTGATGAGGAATACGACATTATGCTTGGAAGGCGTCCTGATGATTCTGCAAAGGCGTATTTGGGGGTTGGGTACAAAGAGGCGGTTCCGAGAGGATTTGTCCAGAAATTTTTGGCTAAGTTTATGAGCTTCAAAGATCCCACGACTTATTATAAGCCGAGATGGGATGCTTCGTTAGTTTATTTCGCTTATTATTTGTTCTGGTGGATTATGATAATTAATTTACTTGTGGCAATTTTTAATATGATACCTTTGGGAATCCTCGACGGTGGCAGATTCTTTTATCTCGCTATGTTTGGACTTTCTCATTCGAAAAAATTTGCAGAAAGGACATATAGAATGATGAGCTATTTGATTATATTTATGTTCGTGGCGATGATGGTTCTCTGGGTTATCGCTATTCTGTAAATCTTAGATAATCAAAATAATTATAAAGCACAAATATCATATTTAACTATGAAAAAAAGGATAGTGTCTGCAATTTTGTTATCTATTATGTTTTTGTTATCATCGTTTTTTGTCGCTAGTGTTTCAGCGTCCTCTGGGAATCAGACGAACTCTACTGTTGTCTCTGGGGGTTCTTCTTCTGACAATGCCCAGTTAAATGAGTCAAAGATAGATAAGGGTTTTAGTTGCTTGGAAAAAAAAGTCGGGGATTGCTCTGGAATGACGACGAGGGAAATTGCCCTAACAATAATGGCAACACCAGATAATGTTCTTGACAATTGTGTGGATGAATTAAAGAAAAAAGAAAAATCTAACCACTGGGGTGATGTTCGAGACACTGCCTTGGCAATAATTGCATTAAATCACATGGGTAAAAATACAAGCGTAGCTGAGGGCTGGCTTTTAAGTCAGGAAAAAACTCCAACGAATTTAGTTTGGTATTTACAACAGGATTCTAATGGGGCGGTGAATTGCCATATTGGTTATGATACGAAGGACTATGCTATTCATGTTGATGAGGGGAAGAAAATTGATAGAGATGCAGGTTCTTGTTTGGCTAGAGCTCAATCAAATTTCTGGTTGCAGGTTGCTGATAGCTGTTATAATAAGAAATTTACGATAGATTGTGATAAAAATTTTATAGCTAATCTGGTTTATAAAAATAAAAATTCGCAAACGATTTATGTTCTTGGGGGAACGTCTTCTGCTCCTGCATTCGGTTCTGCCGAGTTGGAAATAAACTCGAAATGTTTTGGGGATAATGGATGTAATTACGAAGCTACGGCGTGGGCAGCATTGGCATTGCTTAAAACAGGGCATAGCGTCGATAAGTTTGTTCCGTATATCATTGCAATGTCCGATACTAATGAGAGATACCTCCCATCTTCTTTCATCTACATATTGACTAATTATGATGACTATGCAAATTCTTTAATTAAAGAACAACAGCTTGGTAATTATTGGGAGGCTACCTCGTCGGCGTATGGGAAATATTATGATACAAGCCTCGCTCTTTTGGCGTTATCGGATTCTAGTGCGGAACAGGTTAAGAAGGCTAAAGATTGGTTGTTATTTTCTCAGGGGTCTAATGGGTGCTGGAATTCTGTCGGAGAAACTGCGATGGCTTTATGGGCTCTCACAAATAGGGCTGGAAATCCTTCGGGTTCGTCGTCGGCTTCGAATCATTCGAGTATAACCTATTGCTCCGATGCTAATTATTTTTGTATTCCTTCTTCTGAATGTTCAGGTTCCGAAGACGTTGGAAATAATTATTTTTGTCCGTCGCTGTCTGATACTTGCTGTACTAGTGAAAACCTTAAAACTTGTTCGGGTTATGGAGGGAAGGTTTGTGTATCCGATAAGGTGTGTGTTGGTAACTCTAAGAAGGCTTCGGACACGGATAATTGCTGTGTTGGAAGTTGCCAAGTCAAGGTTCAGCAAACGGAGTGTGAGGCTAATTCTGATACTTGTATGGATTCTTGTTCTCAGTTCCAAGAACCTGCTTCTAATTATTCGTGTAGCCATGGGCAGGTTTGCTGTAAAGCGAAAACAGTAACTTCTTCTAGTAGCTCGTCTAATTGGTGGATGTGGGTTTTAATTGGTTTGATATTCGTAACTCTTGGTGCAATAGCCTATGTTTATAGGGAGCAATTGAAACTTTATTGGTTCCAGCTTAAGACTAGATTCAAAAAGGATAGTGGCAGTTCATCTTCGCAGATTAAGCCGGAATATCCTGGTGTCCCACCTCGTCCTGGGTTCCCTCCTGTAAGAAGAGGAATTGCTCCTCCACAACAATTACGTCCAGCAAGAGGGCGGACGTTTCCAAAAACATCTTACGATAGAAGAGATAAGGCTATGTCCGAAACTTTCAAAAAGCTTCGAGACATGTCTAAATAAGATGGATTATAAAATATTATTTTTGCTTATCGTTCTGTTGCCTTCTATATCGGCCACGGCTGTTTTACATATTCAAAATAATCAAACTCAGCCGGGAGAGACAATTCTTGCGACTATCACAACTCATGGAGAATTTGTTCAAAAAATAGCTAATTCCCAAATAAAGTTTTTTCAGGGGAGACGACAAATTTCTCTTGATTCGGATATTATGTTTTATAATGGGACTTATTATTTGTATATTTATACCAATACCGAAAAGAATTTTACTCTTAATGTGGAAAATGTCTTGGATGAGGATGCTGGGAAGATTGAGTCTACGACGTTGATTAGAAATATTAGTGTTTCTAGAAAAAATCTTATTAATGTAACATCTAATGTAACATATACGAAGATAGTTAAGATTACTCCAGGGTTCGTTTTTTCTTCGTCTCTTCCTGAGTTTAAGATAACCAATGTCGGGACATCTCCCTTAAATGTTACCTTTAATAATACTATAATTTCTCTTTCACCCTCGGAGAGTCATTTGGTTAAATTTCATCCAAATCAGACATTTTCCTTTGCGAAGTTTTCTACTTATAAAAATTTTTTAGTTCCTGTAGTTTATTTCATTTCGGAAGATAACACCTCTATAAATAAGTCTCGCTTAAATTTCTCGTCAGTAAAAAACTCGGATTTGCATGCTGTGCCAAAACTTCTTTTTGCTCAGGTTTTTGTAGGAGATAAGTCTAAACAGACAATTCAACTTTTTAATTTTGGAGATAAAAATTTAACAGATTTAAGAACTTCTACTTCAATAAATTTCATTAAGATGTGGAGTCTCGATAATATGGTAGGACGCGGAGTTCAGAATTTTACTATGGGATTAAATCCTGTAATATCTAGACATTTCTCGGGGGAAATTAATGTGTCTTATAATGAAAATGGCTCGAGGGAAGTATTGAAAATTCCTGTGAGTATTTTTGTTTTACCTAAAGGGGCATCTAAGGATAATTTTACGGTCAGTGATAAAAATTGTTCAGAACTATCTGGGGAAATGTGTGAGGCTGGGATGATTTGTAACGGGACGACTACATTTACTAAAGGTGGAGATTATTGCTGTCTCGCCTCGTGTGTTAATCTTGATACAAAGAAAGTGAAATCTGGTGGAGCTGGTTGGTTTATAGCAATTGTGATATTTGTGATACTTGGGAGTGTTGGCTATTATTTTTATTTGAAACAGAAGAAGGTGTCGTCGGCAACTCCCGCTGATTCTTTACATAAGATGACACAGAGATTTGAAAAACGGATGGCTGGTAAGGATTCTTTGAGAACTTCTGGCAAGTTAGATAAATCTTAACCTTTCTTTTTTGTTTTCTTCTTTTTCTTTGTTTGTTTTGAAGATAATTCGACTATTTTAAGATCTCTAACGATGATTGCCTTTTGCATTAATTGTAGTTGCTCCTGTTGTTGTCTTAGTCTCTCTTCTGCAACCTTAGCAATTTCATCATACCTGTGCATTCTCCCAGCGATATTATTCAATAGGTTTGTTACTTCTGCGGCTTCTAAAGAAACCTTCCCGGGCTCGATAACTTCAACAGAGCTGGGCATAAAATCAAATACGGTATCGCTAAGTCTTGCAAAACTAGGCACTTCAAAATCGCATTCTGCAAAAGCAGTAAACATTTCTGGAGCTGGTTCCGATTCCTGGTTCTTGTTCTCTGAGGGTATTACTTTCGGTTCGCTAACTCTAATTTCATGAACTGATAAATCCCTGACATCTCTTAAAATATTTACATGTTTCTCTAAACTTTCTGTTAAATGAGTAGCGGGTCGTCCCGCCATTTCAATAATCATTATTGCTCGTATCATGATTTTCATTATTAAGTTAGATATTTAAAGATATGGATGTTTGTTGAGATATGATAGAGGCTGTTGTGTTTGATATGGATGGTGTTTTGATTGATAGTATGAAATATCATATAAAAAGTTGGAGGCGTGCCTTTGGTTCGCTCGGTGTCTTGTTGGATTACAACGAGATAGCATTGCTTGAGGGAATGCCAAGTAAACAAATCATCGAGGATATTCTAAAAAGATGTAACATTAAATTAAAGGATAGCGAGAAGAGTAGGGTATATTCTATAAAACGAAATAGTATGCCGAGCGTGCTTGCATATAAAAAATACTCTTGGGTTCTGCAATTTTTAAGATTCTTGAAATCTCGGGGAGTTATGTTGGGATTAGTCAGTGGCTCAAATAGTGATTTTGTCGATAAGATTGTGTTGACATTTTTTAAGGATATCTTTAATGTGGTTATTAGTGGAGATGATACTCGTAGAGGTAAGCCTAATCCAGACCCGTACTCGAAGGCGATGAGAGGATTGGGGGTTTCGCCTAAGAAAGTTATAGTAATTGAAAATGCTCCTCTTGGAATTAGGAGTGCAAAAAGAGCAGGGGCTAAAGTTTATGCATTATCTACTACGCTTAACAAGGATTATTTGAGTGCTGCTGATGAGGTTTTCTCGTCTCATCGTGAGCTATTCGATTATATGAAAAGACACGAGCAATTGGTTATTGGTTAGAACTTGATTTTAGAAAATTTGGAAGTGTCGGAAAGCAGATTAGAGATAGTATCTAATAACTTATCCTTGTGAATCTTTATTTGTTTTGTGGTGTCTCTGTCTCTTATCGTTAAAATTCCACTTTTGATTGTATCATGGTCTATGGTTACACAATAAGGTGTTCCAATTTCATCGGCTCTTGCATATCTTTTTCCAATACTTCCAGACTTGTCAAATGACGCTACAATGTCATGCTCTATTAAATTGTGATATATTTGTTTGGCCGTATCTTGAAATTCTGGTTTGTTGAGAAGTGGGAAAATCGAAACCTTAATTGGAGCTATTTTTTTTGGGAGCTTTAATACAATATTTCCCCTTTCCTCGTCGTCAGTATAAGCTTCCGAGAGAATGGCAAGAAGGTGTCGCCCTATTCCAAAGGATGGTTCTATGACATGTGGTAGAAATTTCTTTTTTGTTGTTTCGTCAAAATATTCTAAATTAGTTTTTGAGTGGGATTGGTGTTGTTTGAGGTCGAAGTTTGTTCGATTAGCGATTCCCATCATTTCTCTAAACCCTTGCGGATATTTATAATCCATATCGAAGGTTCCCGAACTGTAATGAGAGAGCTCACTTTTTACATGTTGTCTAATTCTTAAGTTTTTATAACTTAGTCCCATTTCTTTTTGTGCCAGATTTAACATTGTTGCAATCCAATAACCATGCACCTTGTTTATCATTTTCGATTCTATTAGCTCTGCTATTGTTGCATCTCTTGTTTCTGAATATCCTTTTTCTTGGGCTTCTGCCGAAAGATATTGAAATTTTGTTTGGAGTTCTTGTTTTGTTAATTTGTCAAAATCAGCGTCGGGATTGAAAAAATATTCTATTTCTAATTGTTCGAATTCTCGGCATCTAAATAAAAAATCTCTTGGTGCTATTTCGTTTCTGAATGCTTTCCCTATTTGCATAATCCCGAAAGGAAGTTTTTTCCTGCAAACTTCTGCTATTAATTTAAAATTTGGAAAAATACTTTGGCATGTTTCTCCTCTAAGATAGGCAATGGAATCTTTTGATTCGTCAGCTCCTACTCTTAATGGGAAGAGTTGATTGAATTGTTTAACTTTTTCAAAATCCTCTCCTTCATATTTCAAATCGTGTTTTTCTATTAACTCCTCTATTTCTTTGGCACTGATTCCATCGGCCGATATTCCTAGTTTCTCCTCGATAAAATGGTCGGCTCTTAATTTTGTCTTGGTCTTTTTCGTTATTAGCATTAAATCTCCGAAATTTTCTAAGTGTCCCGATGCTTTCCAAACTTTTGGGTTTGTTATGATTGAGCCGTCTTGTTCCACTATATCGTCTCGTTTGTAAACTAGCTCTTTTCTGTAAATATTTTTTATGTTGTTCTGTATCTCTGTCCCAAACGGTGCGACGTCGAAGAATCCAGAAAGTCCTCCATAAATTTCTGCTGCTCGGAAGATGATGCCTTTTCTTTTGCAGAACGATGCGAGTTCTTCCATTGTTGGAACTTTTGCCATGTTTTGTTTATGCGGGGGGTGTTTTTAAGAGTTGTGTCGGCTATAATTAATTTTATAAGTTTTGAATACCTCTTTTTAGCATGCTCATCAAGATTGTTTTTTTAATTTTGCTGATGATTGGATTTGTAGAGGCTGTTCATGTTAGTTTAATTTGTCCTACCAAAGTTATTGCAGATAAAGAATTCCAATGTTCGATTAAGACGGCGGGGACGAATGCCACCTATGATGTTAAGATTGAATTGGGGCAAAAAAGGAATTCGGCGTTAAGAGTTTGGAACGGTGAGAAAAAAGGATGGGCTTCTGGGTATTATTATTTGAAATCGTTTATTAGGGGTAATGAGAAAAAAGATATTAAATTAAAAATGACGAGAGTTGGCAGGTATGAGATTATATTAAAATTAAGAAGCAAGAAGAAAGTGAGGAAATTTAATGGGACATTTGTTTCTGTTGGGAACCTTGTCCAAAAGCATGTTGTTTCTGTTTCTATAAAGGCTCGAAGTAGAAAGCAGGATTTGCTGCCCAAGGTAGTTGCACTTAGTGGCGATGCGGTTTCTAAGAGCAAGGACGTTCGGCTGAATAATAGGCACTCGTCGTCGAGTATGCGAAAAGTTATTTTTCTTAATGCGAAAAGTGAGGAAGCTTCTCCTAAGTGGGATTATATTTCTAAAAATGGAGAAGTTGTTGATTGGTTGCCTTATGGATTTTGTCTTTTTTTGATATTTATGATAGTATTTTTAATGAGGGGGGATTATGCCTAATTTTATAAAGTTGTGGAACAGGGAAGGGTATGAGAGAATTCATCTATTACTCACGAAATGCCGTGACCTCAGGGAATCTGATAAAAGACAACTTAATGAAAGCGGGGCGAATGGACATCGTGTGCAACGTGATTATTTCGGTGTTTTTTATTTCTAATGCGATGCGGGAAGATGTTAGATTGCATTTAATTTTTGACGGACCGCCACAAGCACCGAGGCATTTATTGTTGGAGTCAAATAAGAACTTGTCAATATCAAAAAAGAATGTTGCGGGATTGATTAAAAGAATGCTTTACAAGTCGCCAGACAAAGAAGGGCTGTTGGAGATATTGCCTGGTGCTTCAATTGAGAAGAAAGGATTTGAAAAACTTGTAAAAGAGTTGGACAGCGAGGGAAAAGATGTTTTACTTCTTGATGGGAAAGGACAGGATATTCGAGAAACAAATTTAGAAAAAAGACCTGTTTTTATTATTGGGGACCACGAAGGGTTTCCGAAGGACAAGGCTAAGTTTTTGAAGAGTATAGATAAAGTGTCGGTTGGTCCCAAGGTGCTTTTTGCGTCGCAGGTCGTGACGATTTTACACAATGAGTTGGATAGGTTTGGCGGCGGTTATGATAAAGAATAAAAAGTCCCACAATACATTAATAAAACTTCTTTACAATATAATTCTATGAGATTTAGAAAAGCAAAAAAGGAGGATATTCCTAAAATGTTTGAAATATTCAAAATCAATAGTTCGAAATATCCTAAAAATTTAGCTTTTCAAGAATTGAATGAAATGTTTTCTAAGTCTCTTCTAAAACCTACTTACATTGTTGCAGAAGATAAAAAAGAAATTTTAGCATTTGGAGGTTTTATACCTTCGTGGATAGATAATATGGTTTTTAATATTTTTTGGGTCAATACGGACCCTAAACACAAAAGCCGAGGAGTTGGTTCTAAATTAGTGAAGGATTTGATCGATAGAATAAAAAAGACAAAAGATTTCAAAGCAAAAATGATTATAATATCCACAAAGATACCTAATTTCTATAAAAAATTTGGCTTCAAAAAACTATCCTCAAAATATGATAGAGATTATATATTAATGTCTCTAAATTTGTATTAGCACGTTTTATTTTTCAGCAACTACGATCTCAAAGAATTTTCGAAAGTGGAAATAAAAGATGTTATACGCGTCGCTAGACCGAGCCATAGTCTGCAAGACGGTTTTTTGCTAAGCAAAAAAATGATGAAGAGGTAACTTTTCTTGCAGAAAATTTCCCCAAATTTGGCTACGCCAAACTTCTCATAATCCCGATGTTATGTCTAATTAAGATCACTTTTCTTCCCTGCTCAAGAAGACGCGCGCTCGATAGCGTCGATATAGACAGATTTATAAACTTGAGCAACTTTAATTTATCATGAGGTGTTAGCACCTCAAGATGCTTAATTCTTGAAATAATAAGAATGATACAAACACCTATAATTTGGAATGTAACTAACAAATGTCCCTACACTTGTTCTTTCTGTTGTTTGGATGCAAATAGTTCTATAGGAGATCTTTCTTTAGAAGATAAATTAAAAGTCATTGAGAATTTAGATTCCGAGACAATTAGAATAGATTTTTCTGGAGGTGAGCCTTTAGTAGATTCAGAGAATTTAGAAATTCTTAAAGTTCTTTCAGAAAAATTTGGAAGAGAAAGAATTTCTATTACAAGTACTGGAAAGGGTTTAGAAAGAGTTGATTTAGAAGAGATTGCAGGCTATGTTTCAGAAGTAGGATTCACTTATGATTTTCCTAGAGAATCTTTTCCAGATAGTCCCAGAGGTTACAATAAATATAATCTTGAATTAGCAAAAAAAGTTTCAGAAAGAGGAATTGAGACAATGGCTCAAACTCCACTTATTAAACCAAATACTGCCCCTGAAATAATTGAAGAGATATATCGAAATTTAAATAAATCAAAAATTGATAAATTATTATTAATGAGATTTTCAGAATCAGGAAGAGGAGCCTCCAGAACAGATTTATCATTGAATCAAAGAAAAATCAACAATGTTCTAAAAAGGTATAAGAATTTAGAGGCAAAATATGGAAGTCCTAAAATAAAAATAACTCCCTCAATAAAAGGGGAATCAGTTGGAAAAATATTTAATTCTCTAAATATCTCCAATCAAGGATTACTTTTATCAAATCCTTGGTCTTATAATCCAAAAGGAGAACCAGAAGAGTATTGTATTTTAGGAAATTTAATAAAAGACAGGTTGTCTAGAATAGCTGGAGCAAATGTTTATCAAAGATTTTTTACTCAATTAAGAAGGAATGTATTAAAATGAAAATAAGAGAAATAAAAACAAAATCAATTTTAACGAAAAGCAAACTGCCAGAAGCGGATTATGTAGTAAATCCATATATTGGGTGTCAGCACGCTTGTATTTATTGTTATGCAGATTTTATGAAAAGATTCACAGGACATAATGAGGAAGATTGGGGGAAATTTGTAGATGTAAAAATTAATGCCCATGAGACAATAAATTTATCAAAAATTCCAAAAGATTCATTAATTTTATTTGGTTCTGTTACAGATCCTTATCAGCCGATAGAATCAAAATACCAGATAACAAGAAAATGTTTAGAGAAATTATTAGATTCTCAACCAAAAATAGAAATTTTAACAAAGTCTCCTCTTGTTTTAAGAGATATAGAATTGCTAAAAAAATTTAAAAATTTAAGAGTAGGCGTTTCAATCGGAATTTTTGATGAAAAACTTGCTAGAGAATTAGAACCTTATGTGGCATCTCCCAACCAAAGAATTGAAACATTGAGAAAACTTGATGAAGCAGGAATACAAACTTATTTATTTGTTTCTCCAATTTTTCCAGAAATTTCTGATATCTCCTCTCTTTTAGATTCCACTAAAGAATATGTTGGTGAAGTTATGTTTGAAAATTTGAATATAAGGGCAAATAATAGGGAAAGGATTTTAAATTTCATAAAAAAAGATAAACCTAGATTAGAGGAATTATATGTTGGACTTTCAAATAATAAAATGTATTGGAAAAATCTTGAGAGAGAAATTGTCCAAGAATGTGAAGAGAAAGGAATTAAATATAGAATGTTTTTTAATCACGGAGAAAAATGAATAAAAGAAGTTTAGAAGAATTTTTGCAAAAAGCTAAAAAGAAAACATTTGCCTCAGTAATTACTCTGCCCAGAATTAATTTTGATAAAAGTAAAGAATATATTTACAAGGAGGAAAATTGGATTTACAAGGATAAATATTTTGGTTCCCTTGTTGATACTGGACAAGAACTTGTTTTTTATAAAGAAAGACTAGTTTGGTCGATGTCCTATCGGGGAGGAATGATTGCTGGAAAGGAAAATTTATCTAGGAAATGTTTTTCTTTTTTAAAACAATGTTTAAGAAATGCACCTTTAGAATTTCCAGTAAGAGGTCCAATGAATTATAAAAAAGGAAATTTTAAATATGAAAACTCTTGGAAGGGAAACATAGAAGATTTTGTTGGAGAGGAAACAATTTTTTTAAATGGGGAACAAATCTATTTTAGAAATTATCTTGGTGGAATGGGAAAACCTCGTGAAATAAATTATTGGAATTAAAAATCTTGAGCAACTAAATCGCGCACGTCAAATACAAAAACCCACTCCAGAAAAGTGATTTTAACTCTGCGAGATTATTTCAGAATTTCTTGCCACACCTTGCAGGCTCTCGGCTTCGCCTCGGAAGACATAACAGGGATTTAAAGGAAATTTCCTGCTGAAGTTTCCCAAATTTTTTCTACGAAAAAACTCACGAGGTCATTTCGATTTCATCTCCATTTCGCTCGTGCTTTTAATAAATTGAAAGTCTTCAAATCCCGATGTTAAACGTAATATTCCTACTTTCTCCGTCGCTGTTCAAACTTTTACCTTCGGAGATAAATCTCAAATTCTGATTTTGATATCTTCGTTTAACACTCCAATACTAAATTGAAAAATCGCATAACACACTGATTAAACGAAATTGCTGAAAATAAAATCAATACAAAAGGTGCTGACAATACATTAATAAAATCGATTACTTTGTTTAGTGCAGAAACTATTGGGACAATAATAAGAAAAGAATTAGGTTTCTTGTAGCGGGAAAAAACAAATTTATATTCTTTATAAAACATCATAGTTTTAGATTCCCTAATAATATCTGAATTTTTTTCTTTAATTTCATTAATAAATTCTCTTAACTGTTTTAAGGATTCAACTTGAACTCCAATTTCAAAATCATCTCCACCCAACACCTCATTATCATAAATTACCCTTGGATGCTGCTTAATAAATTCCCTAAACTTATTTTCTTTTTCTTCTGTAACATTTTGAGTTCTAATAAATAATTTAAAATATTGTTCATTGATTTTTTCCAAGTCAAACATTGTTCTGTATCCTATAATTACCTTATTTTTTTCTAACTGCTTAATTCTTAAAGAAGCAGTTTTGGATATGAAAAAACAAAATATCTAATAAACATTATTACAAATATCAAATCTAAATCAACAAGTC
>VAPM010878192.1_pt1 | contig 23517 bp, 22 predicted proteins | sample 3395091 | NCBI WGS metagenome assembly VAPM01 (sample SAMN08290445, study PRJNA428436) | hydrothermal vent metagenome | isolation source: Deep-sea hydrothermal vent chimney 3 | place: Pacific Ocean: Juan De Fuca Ridge
AATGGAGCTATTGGGTTGGCAGCTGAGGTAACAGAGACAAATAAAAAGCTTAGCAAAGTGAAAATCCCTAATATAAATAATTTTTTCTTAAATGAATTATCGAGCATAATTTATGTTCCTTCTTTTCATAGAAAACATTTATATTATATCAATATATTCTTAATTTAGAAAGTTAAAATTGAGTAAGTTGGTGGGGATAACTATGTGGGGGTAATTTTACTTAGATTTTACTCTAGTTTTCTTTAATTTGTTTGAAGTTTAGGGTTGGGAATTGATTTTTTGAGGTTTGAATATCCACCAAATTAAGAATATATAAATTAAGATTGTAAAAATTAAGGGGAACGATTTTGTTGTTACACTCGCGAAGGGTAAAATAGCAAAGAAGTGAATGACGGATAAAATATAAGAAAGGAACAAATGTAAAATATAAGCAAAAGGCAGAGACAAAATAGGAGAAATGAAACTGAGAATTCCTACAAGAAAAGTAAAAAACATTGTAATCGGAAGGAAAGGAATAATTAAAACATTTGCTGGTAAAGAGACCAAAGATAAAATTCCAGTTATATAAAGTAAAATTGGTAAAACAGAAATCGTAGCCGAAATTGTAGTAGCAACAAGTTCCCTAAATTTAAAACGCATCGGCAAAAAATAAAACCAAGAAATTATTTTAGGTGTTAAAAATAAAACTCCAGCAGTTGCTAAAAATGAAAGTTGAAAAGAAATATCTGTGAGAGTTCGTAGGTCATAAGTTATCATTAAAAGAGCAGCAATTATTAAAGCTCGTCCAGCATCATAGGTGCGTTCAGTTAAACGACCAAAAAGTAAAATAACAGCCATAATCCCCGCTCTAATTGCTGTCGCCGTTGCCCCAGTCATAATTATAAATAAAATAATAACTAAAACTCCAAAAATAATAGAAACAGCTTGAGAGAAAATGAGTCCAAACATTTTCATAACTCCTTCAGCGACAATGGTTACATTATATCCAGAGAGAGCTACTATATGAATCGTCCCTGTTGAAATAAATTCACTGCGTAATTTTTTATCAAAGCCTCCCCTTTTCCCGAGAATTAAACCATTGGCTAAATCACTTTGTGGTAGAGGAATTATTTTTTTAATATTTTTTATAAAAGCAGTTTTAAATTTATAAAGCAAAGATTTTAATTTACTTTTATTATTGTGTGAAATTATTTTAACTTTTGCGTTTTTAATAATAAAATAAATATCTTGGTTAGATAAATATCTTTTATAGTTAAATTCTTTACCAATGGGAGTAATAAAATTTTCTGGTTCTTCTAATATTCCTCTCACTGAAACCTTATCCCCATAAGAGATATCTAAACTCCAGGGAATAATTGCAAGGATATTTGAGCCTTCTCCTGTTGGTTGGATTGTGATTCGTTGGTTATTTTGGCGGACATCAGGCAAGGAAATAACGATGCCTTTCACTTGCACTTGTTGGTTAACCGCACTTTTATAATTTGGAGCTTTAGGAATAAAAAAGAAAAATCGCACAAGAGCAATAATGAGTAAAACAAAAATTAAAATAATTTCTTTTTTTGTCATAATGTTTTCATTGTGTTCAAAGAAGAAAAATATTTATATACTAATTTTTATTTTTTATTTTGTTTCTTAGCAAAAGTTGTGGCAATTTCATCTGCTTGGTCGTTGTAAATATGTCCTGAGTGTCCTTTAACTTTCTGCCAAGAAAGTTTGTCTCCTAATTCTCTTGATGGTGGAACTAATTTTTTCCATAAATCTTGATTGAGGACTGGTTTTTTATTAGCTGTTTTCCAACCATTTTTTTCCCAATTATTTATCCAGGAAGTTATTCCACCAAGAACATAACTTGAGTCAGTATAAATTTTAATTTTTTTATTTACGAGTTCTTGCTTAGTGAGATAAAAATTAAGAGCTTCAATCACCGCCGTGAGTTCCATTCTATTGTTCGTCGTTTCTTTTTCATAACCGCCAAAATCAATTATTTCGGGTTTTGGTTTATTTTTTGTAATTACAAAAACAACACCCCAACCACCAGGTCCTGGATTACCAAGAGAAGAGCCATCTGTATATATTTCTATTTCTGAATTCATAATTATATTATATCAACAATTCGTAACCTTAGCTCACTCCGACCAGCAAAATTATTTTCTTCTAGGTTAACAATTAAATTAATTTTTTCACCGACAGATAAGACATTATTAAAGCTTTTACTAGTTTTGAAAAAGACGATAGCTTTGATAGAAGAATTATAACTATTTTTAAAAATAATTTCCAAATGATTTTTTTCTTTGCCAAACTCTTTGAAAGAAGAAATCAAAGCATTTTTAATTATAAAAATGGGTTTAGAATTACCAACTCCAAACGGAGATAAGCCTTTAATTACTTGATAATTTTCATTATTAACATCATCAATATCTATCGTTGCATCTATCAATTGTTCTTTTAGTGAATCGTTATCTAAGAGAGTTTCATCTTCTGCAGACAATTTACTTTTTTTATTTTCAAACACAGAAACTAATCGTTCTTCTAAAAGATGAACTTCAGAACGCGAAACTGAAAATCCTCCAGCAAATTTATGTCCACCAAATTCTTCCAAACTTCCTTTTGCTAAAGAAGCCATTAGTTCAACTAAATTAATATTTCCATAGGAACGACAAGAGCCACGAAGTATTCCATTCCCATCAGAGCCCCAAACAAAAACTGGTTTTTTATATTCTTCAGTTATTTTGGCAGCAACAATTCCCAAAATACCAACTCTCCACTTAGGATTACCGATAACTATTATTGGTTTTTCTTCTTCATTTAAATTTCTTTTAGTTAAATTTTTTTTTACATCTTTCATAATCTGAGCAACTAAATACTTTCGCTCATTATTTATTTTAGTTAAATAGTCAGCCAAAGTTTTTGCTTTAATCACATCTGTAGTAGATAACAATTCAAAAGCACTCATCGGATTTGCCATTCGCGAAGCGGCGTTAATTCTCGGAGCTAAAGTGAAAGTCACATCTTCTTCGGTTAATTTTGAAATATTTACTCCAGCTTTACGAAAAATTTCAACAAGACCTGGACGACGAGTTTTGCGTAAAACTTTCAATCCATAATAAGCTAGAACACGATTCTCATTTACAAGTGGAACTTGGTCGGATAAAGTAGCAATTCCTACCATATCTAAAAGCCATTTTTCCCAACCATTTTTAATTTTGAAATATTCTCCATATTTTTTAATAAAAGCTTGAATTAATTTGAAGGCTAAACCTGCCCCACAAAGCATTTCGTCTGGATAATTACAACCATCTTGCTTGGGGTCAATAACAGCATAAGCACTAGGTATCCCCTGTAAAGAAGGTAAATGATGGTCAACAATAATGGTATCTATTCCTCCAACTTTTGCTTGAACTACCTCTTTAATCGCTGTAATCCCTAAATCAAAAGTAATTAAAAGGTTAACTTTGTCGTCAATAAACTGGCTAATAGCTTCAGAGTGTAGCCCATAACCTTCGTCGTGGCGATCGGGAATATAAATAGAAAAATTTTTGTAATCAATTTTTTTGAAGAAATCGTTCATTATGACAGCCGAAGGAATACCATCACAATCATAATCAGTATAAATAACAATTTTTTCTTTAGCTTCAATGGCTTCATAGATACGAACAACAGCTTTTTCCATATCTTTCAATAAATAAGGGTCATAAAGATGTTCTTCATATGATGGATTTAAAAACTTTTCTTTATCTAAGATTCCGCGATTATTTAAAAGAATATTTTGTAATTCTGTCTTGTTTGGCATAATTATGATTGTATCATATAATAACAATATGGATAAAAATAATGATTGTTTGTTTTGTAAAATTATAGATAAAAAAATCCCAGCTTATATAATTTATGAGGATAGTGATTTTTTAGGGTTTCTTGATATCAATCCAGTAGTTAAAGGGCATTCTCTGTTAATACCGAAAGAGCATTACGAGTGGATACACGAAACCCCTGACGAAACAATAGCTAAGGCTTTTGTTGTAGTTAAAAAATTAATAATTAAAATGCGTAAAAATCTTAATTGTGATTATGTTCAAGTTTCTGTTGTTGGTAAAGATGTTCCTCATTTTCATATACACTTAATTCCACGAAAACTAAACGACGGTCTTCCTCAATATAAAACTGATTCCTACGAAACAAAAGAAGAACAAATAGAAATGGCTTCTAAAATAAAAAATGCTTCTTAATTTTATTATTTTAGGGCTTTGATGCCAGGAAGAGTTTCTTTAGTTAAAAAATCTAAAGTAGCACCTCCTCCAGTTGAAACAAAGCTAAATTTATTTTCTAATTTTAATTTTGAAATAATTGAAACAGTATCTCCTCCTCCAACAACAGTATAAGCTTTTGAGTTAGCGACATTTTTTAAAATAGATTTTGTCGCACCACTAAAACCATCTTCATATTTACCAAGTGGTCCGTTCCAAAGAATAAACTTGGCTTTTTTTATTAATCCTTCTAGCAATTTAACTGTCTTAGGTCCAATATCTACAATATAGTCATCAACTCCCACACTTTCTGGTTCTACGTATTTGTTAGTTTTGTTTTTTGTAATTTCCACATCTATCGGTAGAATTAAATTTTTCCGTTTCAACAGTGAGGATATTTGTAAATGACCTTCGTTAACTAAAGACTTGCCAACTTCATATCCTTTAGCTTTAAAGAAATCATTGGATAAAGCACCAGCAATAAAGACATTTTCAGCTTGATGAAGAAATTTTTTAATCAAAGGAATTTTTGTTTCAAACTTAGCTCCACCTAGAATAAAAAGGAATGGGTGTTTTGGTTGAAAAATATTTGATAAATTTTTTATTTCATCTAGTAATTGAAAGCCCGCATAACTTGGCAGGTGCTTTGGAAGACCGACTACTGAAGCGTGAGAACGGTGACAAACGGAAAAAGCATCATTAACATAGATATCACCATAGCGAGAAAGCCCTCTAGCAAATGATGGCGAATTTTTTTTCTCTCCATCGTCGCTTCTGATATTTCTCATAAGAACAATGTCTCCTTTTTTTAAATCGTCCATAGCCCCTGTAGCTCCATAACCTAAAATAGATTCATCTATAAAAACGGCTTCTGGGAAATATTTTTTTAATCTCGCAAATACTGGTTTGAGACTACTACTCCCATCACTTCCGAGATGAGAAATTAAAATTAAAATTGCTCCCTTTTTGTGAAGATATTCTATTGTTGGAATCGCTTTTTTGATTCTAAAGTCATCAAGAACCTTGCCGTCTTTAATAGGCACATTAAAGTCAACTCTAACTAAAATCCGTTTTCCTGATAAATTTTTTATATCTTTAATTGATTTCATTATAATATTTAATAAAATTTAAATTATTTTATAAGTTTTATTATTTTCCCAAATTTTTTAGGAATAAGACTGTCTCGACCAATAAGTAAACCGTCGGCTCCGGCATCTATAAACTCTTTTGCATTAAGCGGGTGAACCGAACCTCCATAAATTATTTTAGTAGCACTAGCTATTTTAAGACTATAAATATCTGCAATAACTTTTTTAATAAAAATTTGAATTTCAACAAACTCATCTTTAGTTGCTTGGTGTAATGATTTAGCTCCAATCGCCCAAATTGGTTCGTAGGCAATAATAATATTTTTAATTTGTGTTCTTGGAACAGAAGATAGGCATTCAATTAATTGATGCTTAATAAAAGCCAAATAAAAACCATTATCATCACGGCTACTCTCTCCAACACACAAGATTGGAGTAATTTTTGCCTTCAGGGTTGATAAAACTTTTTTATTTATTACTTTATTTGTTTCACCAGATAGACGACTCTCTGAATGACCTAAAATTATATATTTAACCCCCATACTTGAAAGCATTTTTAAGGAAACTTTTCCAGTATAAGATCCAGATGGCTCTTCAAAAACATTTTGAGCCCCTAAACTAATACTTTTTATTTTTGAATTATTTATGATGGATAAAAATGGAAAAGGCGGACAAATAACAACGTTTATATTCTTTACTCCTTTTGTGACATGAAGAGTGTCATTAAAAATAACCCTTGCTTCTTCTAGTGATTTCGGGTTCATTTTCCAATTACCAACTATAATTTTACTCATATGCTGTATTATACCATATTAGAGTAAATTTTTCAGAATTGATTTTTTATTTAACTTCTTTCCAGCTATTTATTTTCCAAGATCCAGAAGGTCCACTCGAAAAATTATTATTAGCTAAACCTGCTTCATAAGTGATACTTGAACCCCCAGTTACACTAATTTTATAACCTGTTGCCTCTTTAAGAGAAGCTCCTCCTGTAATTTTTATACCTCCATTAGGAGCAACAACAATCATAGCTCCTGCTCCACCTGAAACTTCGATGGCTTCACTAGAGTTATTTGTTGAAAGTATCATCAAATAACTTCCGTTTGTTCCAGAACCAGTAGCACTACCCCCGCTAGAAATATAGACTGTTCCATCCGTAATAATTATTCCATCATTTGAACCATAGCTTGAAGCAAGTTTTATTTTACCTCCTCCATATAATTTGATTTTTCCAGTCACCCAAAGAGTTCCAGTAATAACTAAAGTTCCCCCATTTCTAACATATAAATTCCCATTAATTTTTTTAGGTCCAAGAGTTGAACCAAACCAACCAACATAATAATTACCTTGATAAGTTCCTCCACTCAGAGCATCATTTTTCCATTCGGTAATATTAGCTTCAGAAATAGGAGAAGCGATATAAGTTGGATCTGGTTGTGAAGAGCAGTCTTTGTTATTACCAACTCCACTTTGACAATAAATTTTACCAGTTGCATTTGTATAGTTGACGGTGTGAGCTTGAGCTTCACCTGAAATTGTTCCAACCTGTAGAGGGTTCCAGATACTTCCAGAGCTACCTTCTATCAATCCATCAAAACCACCTAAGTATATTCCAAAATAATAATCAAGGTTAGGGGGGTTAGTATAATTCCAATAACCCAAATTGTCCCAATTATTCCAGAGACTCCAAGGATTCCAAAAACTCCAAGAATTATTTAATCTACCAATTTTGGCAACACCATTTAAATAATTATTTTTTGAAGCACCTATTACATAATATCTCCAATATGAATAATTAGAATCAATAACTAACCAATAAGTTTTATTTATATCTAGTGTTGGGTTATCAGAAAATGAAACATCAATCCACCCATAGGAATTCGTTACAGATGAAGAAGAAAAAGAACCTTGAGCTAATATATTACTTCCTGGATTTCCATTATAATCATTCATAATTTTTACCACAGCACCGTTTGGGTTACCAACTTTTTTTATATAGAAACTGACCTTATTTAGACGGCCTAATTTTGAAACCTTGAAACTTTGAGCAATATCTTGATTAGAAGAAGATATCCTAGCAAAAGTAATATTATATTGTGGAACTCCCGAGCCATTAGATTGGTCCGCATTTAAAGATGGACTGTCTGCCGAAATGGCTGTGCCAGTAATTGAGGAAGAACTATCCCCAATAATTGGTCCGTTGGAATAAACATTTCCATTGATTTTACCACTACTTAAATAGACACCGCCCACTCCAGCTTGAAGTCCATAGTGAAAAGAAGTTCCTGTTGATGTCGTTAAAGTTATATCAACTTTTCTTTGTTTGGAATAAGTGTTTCCTAAACTACTTATTTGTTTTTGCCCTCCTCCTAAATCAGTTACTGTAGTAACAGAAGAAGAGTCACCAAGAACAAGGTTTTCTGTTCCGCTAATTTTCATATTATTTTTTATTCTATAGATTGCATCTTCTATCCCTGATTCAGATAAAAAATATGACTGTTTAGATTTGAGATTATTCGAAGCAATCCTAAATTCTCGAATAACCGGAAGAGTTAATCCAGATAAAATAGCTGTGCTAATAAAAACAAAAAAAAGAACTAGGATCATCATCGCTGCTCCTCTATTTGTCTTATATTTTATTTTAATCTTATTGTTCATCTTTGGTTTGTGTTTATTTATAACTCCCTCTTAGTGTTATGGTGTCATAAAAATTCACCTTCTTACTAAGAGTACTATTTATATTATGAATAGTCATCTCTATTTTTACGGCCTCACTCTCTTTTGTATTTATTCGCCTAAAAGTTAATTTATCTAAGAGAACATCAGGCCCAAGTAAATTACCAGACAAAATATTATCTTCATAAAGATCTAATTTAGAATTTTCATCGCTAAATTTTACAGTAGCAGGGAGCCCAGAATCATTAGTGGTATTAAGTTGTAAAACTCCCCCACTAAAATTACTATTAATAAGGTCTATACTATCGCTTTGACGAATATCACGGGACACTCTTTCCATAGAATTCATTCCAGCTTCAAGTAATATTTTATTAGTTTGAATTGTTGTGAAAGACGATATAACAATAAGTAATGAATTAATGACTAAAAGAGAAATCATCGTAAAAATAGCCAAATAAATAATTATTTCTATGAGAGAAAATCCTTTTTTGTTTTTTGTTTTTTGTTTCATTTAATTAAAAATATTTGCTATATAAAAAACTAAATCTTTTGAGACAATTTCACTAGAAGTTGGCCAAGAAACTGTCACAGTTATTTTTTTTGTTTGACTATCTACTATTCCAGTTTGTGAAATATCATCATTATTATCACGCTTCACGGCGGAAATAGTAATTGTCCGGTTAAAAATAGAGCCCACTGGATAATTTGGGATAGAATTATTTGGAGTAATTTTTGAGGTATTAAGAGACCACATATTACTATTTGTATTAAAATATAGATAGTAAGGAGTTTCTAAACTTAAATTAGAAATATCTCCCCAGTTATTATCTCTAATTATTTTAACTGATTCAGCTCCTTCTTCAAGAAGTGTATTAGCTTGAGTTTGCCTTAAAGCTCTGTTGGAGAGTTCTATTCCTTTCTGGGCTGAAGTCATTAAAGCAAAAACTGTTATAGAGATAATAGTACAAGCGACGATAACTTCAATTATAGTAAAGCCCCCTTTAAGAGAAACCCTATTTTTTTTATTATTATCTATATGATATTTCATAATAAACGTTATAAATTTTTTAATTCAAACTAATTAAACTAATCGTCCCTAGTTTATCTATTTTAATTATTTCTTGAGATGTTGGTTTTGATACTAGTTGTATAACAATAATACCATAACCAGTGACATTTCCGGTCAAACGAGGGAAAATAACATCATCACCTCCATTCTCTAAACCTATCCCCCCAACAGGAGGTATTATCACACCGGAGGCAAAATCAACTTTTTTATTATTTATATTTCCAGGGGAAAAACTATTACCTGCAAAATAAATCATTTGATTAGATTCAAAATGGACACCATAATTATTAGAATCAAAAGAAGAGAGAGAATCAGACTTAGCTTTATTTAGAAGAGTAACTATATTTTCAGCTGTATTTTTAAGAGATTGTTTTTTTTGAAAGTTTGTTAAACTGGGCATAACAATTAAACCTATTGAGGCTAAAACAGCTATTGCTAATAATAATTCTATTAAATTGAATCCTCTATTTTTTAATATTTTCATAATTTTATTTAATATTGTTCATTATAGAATACATTGGTGAAATTATTGAAATAGCAAAAAAACCAACGGCCGAACCGATAAAAATCATTAAAACAGGCTCAATAATACTCGAAAGATTTTTCGTTTTATCATCTACTTCGTTTTCATAAAAGGTCGCAATATCAAGTAACATTTGCGATAATTTTCCTGTTTCTTCTCCAACTTCAATCATCTCCCCCACCATCACTGGATAAAGTTTAATATTTTCTTTAAATATAACAGAAAGAGAAATTCCTTTTTCTATAGCTTTAATAGAATCATCAATAATTTCACGGTAATAACTATTCTGTAAAATATCCTTAGTAATAACTAAGGCTCTGGAGAGATCAACACCCGAAGACAAAAGAGAAGAAAGGGTACGGGTAGTTCTAGCTGAATTTGTTTCTTTAACCAATTCTTTTATCACAGGTAAATGTAAAATAATAAAATCAAAATAATGACGAGTAAATTTAAGTCGGGCAAAAAGTGTTGCTCCTCCAACAATAATAAAGACTACAAAAATGAATTCTAATAAGTGGTGGGTGAGAAAATTAGAAATCCAAATAATAGATCTAGTTGAAAGTGGAAGTTTTGCCCCCAATCCGTTGAAGGTTGTTACTAATGTTGGAACTACATAAATCATCATTAAAATTCCAATCACAAAGATTGTCGCAACAATTATTGAAGGATAGATCATCGCTGATTTAATTTTTTTATCTAAATCATATGTTTTTTTTAAAGTTATTCCTATTTCTTTAAGAACTCTTGGTAACCCTCCTGATTCCTCTCCTGAGAGAATCATCGAAACAAAAACTTTGGAAAAAACATCGGGAAATTTTTCCATACCAGATGATAATGTTCCTCCTTTATTTATTTCGTTAATTAGACTATTAACAACTTTGATCATTTTGGGGTTAGTCGATTGTTTCCCAAGTACAGAAAGGGCTCTAACTAAAGACAAACCCGCTGAAAGCATCCCACTTAAATTATTTGTAAAAATAATTTTTTCTGAGAGAGAGATTTTATTAAAAATACTAATTGTTGCTAACGAATAAATTACATTCTTTTTTTTATATTCATCAATGGAAATAGGAACTCCTCCTTTGTCTCTAATTTCTTTAGCTACAGTAAATTTATCTGGGGACTCTTTAATCCCTTCTACAATGACACCTTTTTTATTTTGTTCTTTATATTTAAATTTCATTTTTATAAAAATTTTTTACTCAGAAACTACTCGCAAAACTTCTTCTTTAGAAGTAACACCTTGAACAGCCAAGAAAATACCATCTTCTAACATTGTCATCATCCCTTCTTCTTGAGCTCTTTTTTCAATTTCATCAGTTGTTGAACCTTTTAAAATCATTTCTTTAATAGTAGAACTAACTTCCAAAACTTCGTGTATACCGACTCTTCCATAATAACCATCAGCAGATTCTTTACTAGATTTCGGTTTATAAAAAGGAATCTTTTCCCAAGTAACATTTTTTCCAATAATCTTCTCCTTTTTTAAGGACTGAAGAACACGGTCAAGATTAACAATTTTTGAAAGTTCTTTTTTTTCACCTTCAGACAAAAAATATTCTTCTTTATCTTTAGTCAACCTGCGAACTAAACGCTGGGCAATAATTGTTTTAACAGTTGAAACAATTAAAAATGGTTCAACTCCCATATCAATCATTCTTGGGATAGCCCCAGCTGAAGAATTTGTGTGGATAGTTGAAAGAACAAGGTGTCCAGTTAGGGCTGCGTTAACAGCCAAACTAGCCGTCTCTCCATCACGGATTTCTCCAACCATTATTATATCTGGATCTTGACGAAGTAGAGTTCTTAAGCCATTTGCAAAAGTTAAACCAATTTCTGATTTTATTTGGGTTTGATTAACTCGTGGCATTTGGTACTCAATCGGATCTTCAACTGTTGAAATATTAACATCAGTTGTATTTAAAATATCAAGCATTGTATAAAGCGTAGTCGTTTTTCCCGAACCCGTTGGACCTGTCGCCAATAACATACCATCTCTTTTTTTTAATCCACGATGAATACGCTCCAAATCTTCACCATGAAAACCAAGACCCTCCAAAGTAAAACCTTGAGCACTTTCTCTTAAAATACGGATGACAGTTTTTTCACCATAATATGTTGGTAAAGTAGAAACACGAAATGAGACTCTCCCCGATTCATTGGTAATTTTGAATCGACCGTCTTGTGGAAGACGCTTTTCATCAAGCTTTAAGTTTGAAAGAACTTTAATTCTAGCTACAATCCCTGGTGCAGTATTTTTAGGCAAAACCATTGCGTCGTGTAAAATGCCGTCAATCCTATAACGAACAATCAGAGAATTCTCTTCTGGCTCAATATGAATATCTGACGCTCTTTGAAAAATAGCGTGGGAAATAAGAGCATCTACAATTTTTATAATGGGTAAATCTTCAGCGAGTTCTTTTAATTCCTTTTCAGATTTTTCCTCTGTTGGAATTTCTTTTTTAATATCTAAATTGAAGGATTTTACAGAATTACTCTCTGTTTTAATAATTTCTTCAAAATCAGCTTGCAAACTTTTTTTATATTGAGTAAGAGCTTCTTTTATTGAATCAGAGCTTGTCATTCGTGGTAAAATTTTTAAACCAACTTTCTTTTTTATAAAATCAATAACTGGTAAGTCATCAACATCGAGCATTGCTACTTCAAGACCAAGACGACTTTTTTTATATGCAATAATATTATTATTTTTAGCGATTGGTTCAGGGATTAAAGTTAAAACATCTGAATCAATTTTTTTTCCTTTTAAACTCACAAAAGGAATGCCAAGTGATGTAGCTTGCATACTATTCCAATCTTTTTCATTTAAGATTCCTTCATTAACTAAAATAGCCCCAATAGACTGATCTGTTTCTTCAGATTTTTTTAAGGCCATCGCCATATCAGTTTTATTAACTAGACCAGAATTATTTAGAAGATTTAATATAGTCTTCTCATTAATATGCATATTTATATTATATCATATGATAGTAATCTAAGTGCTATTCTTTAATCAGAATTACTACTTTAATTTACCATAATGATAAACACCCTCCTCGTTTTCTAATCTCTTTTTTTTAGCTTCTTTCCTGGTTAAATATCTATTTTTATTTTCCAATAAACCATCCATCCAGAATTTGTATTGATAATTAACACTATTTGTTTCGGTCATAACAATCATTGGAGTCTTATATGAATGTATTTTATTAATAAATTCAATTAGTTTATCAGCTAAATATTTTTGTGAACTAAGCATTAACATATATTGACCAACTTGTTGAATGACTCCCTTCCACGGATAAATTGATTCAATCAACCAGTAGTCAGCGGATATGGCTAACTTATCATTAACAGCAGAAAGACCTATCAGTCGAGCTTCTGCCTTATTGGGGCATGTTGTATAAACGAAAACTAAATTTTTTGATTCTTTTTTTATATTTTCTAATGTCATAAATTTTAGTAATTAAGCAAATAATATTCGACCGTTATTTCAGTTTTATTTTTATCATACATATTGTATCATTTTTAAAAACCATCTAAAAATAAGTTTCCCCTAGGTCAGACCTAGGGGGTAAATGATTTTTAGTTTTGTTTTATATATTTTTTGTTATGTATTTATAATTTATTATTATTACAATAATAAATAAAGACAAAGTTAAGGACATTACTGGAATTGTAATATATCCAAATTCGTAAACATACCTAATAGCACAAGAAACTTGACTTGTACTACTTGTTAAACTTGGATTAACACAAGTTATACTAGAAGAACCACCATTCTCGATATAAAGATGATAAAGAGAAGTTATTAAACCCAGAATAGCAAAAATTAAACTATAATCAACAATAGATTTATCTTTTTTATATAAACCTAAGCTGAATAAAACTAATTGTGGATAAAGAAATATTCTTTGAATCCAACAAAGCTCACACGGTGGATATCCTATTATCTCTGAATAAAAAAGAGACAAAATAACAGCTCCTAATCCAACTAAAAACCCGAAATGAAGGATATACTTTTTAAAAAAAAGAAGGACTTTATTTTTAATACTTCTAAAAAAAATTAAATTAATGACTAACAACAAAACAATCACCTGAAGAAAGATTGTTCCTAGAGATAAAACTTTATTAAATATATCTAGATATGAAGACATTTTATTATGGTAACTGACATTGTGTTTTTTCAGATAGTGTTTTAAGCGGTAGTTCTCCAGAGAGACGAGACCCATCGGAAAAAATCCAAGTCGGATAACCTTCTATTTTTTTGTCTTTACAAATTTGTAATTGATTTTGACCATTGGTAGTTGAACATTCAATATATGGAAGGTATTTTTCTGATGAACCAAACTCTTTCTTTTGATTTTGACAATGAGGGCACCAAAAAGCACCATAAAATTCTGCTCCACTTTTTTTCAAACACTGGGCAAAGTTGTCTAAATTATTAGTATGGCTAGTTTTAGTTTTATTAAAGAAAAAGATTACTCCCACAATAAAAATTACAACAAGAAACACAAGTAAAATAAGGTTTAATTTTTTATTCATATCTTTATATTATAACAAAATTATAGATAATCCCAAAGTAAGTAGGTTAATTTTTACCTAAACTAAATTACGTCACAAACCCCCGAAACACAAGCGAGTTCCCTTTTAACTTCAGTCTCATCTATCAATTCATAGGTAACTATTTTTGAAAAATCTAAATCAGGCATTTTACTTATAAGTTCTTTATACTTTTTTTCATCTATTGTTTCATAAGGGGGTAGTTGGTAAACAGCATTACTTCGTGGAAGAAAAGACAACCCCCCAACTATTTCCCAGTTCTGATAAAGCCAATGAGCCACTTTTATCCATTCATTTTCTCCAACTGAAATAGTTACGGAAGGGTTATGTTCGGTGTAATTAACCTTAACAATTTTCCAATGTTCTAGTTGCTCTATAGCAGATATATCGTCTTTACAAATAGAACCCACTGGTGCTTTTATCGGAAATTCAAGAACAAAAGTATTCGCAGTATCTATCGTTTGACCAACTTCTGGATAATACGGCACACCTTGATCTTTCATCATTTTAAACAAAGAATCGGTAGCTGAAATACGGACACGGCGAATGTAATAAGGGGCATGTCGTGGATGCATTCCGGAAGAACAGTCTACAGTCTGCGATACTGTACCCGATGGTTTTACACAAGTAACTCCCATTGATTGGCTAACACCAAATTTTTTCGCATAAAGTTTGTTAACTCGAATAGTTTCATTTTTTAATTTTTTTAATATTTCTGGATCACGAGCAAGTTTGGAATCCCACTGCCCAGTAACAGAAACACCCAGTAGTCTCTCCTCTTCACAATTCTTTTTCCACTTATTAGAAAGATAACCAAATTTTGTGAGAGTTGACTGATAGGTTCCAAGAATAGTTGCAACACGAATTTTTCTCATTAAATCTTCTTCGGTATCTTCGGCCCGAGCTACAACTTCTGATAAATTACAAAATTGATTTGATCTTAATATAATTTCACCGCAAGGATTAGTTCCCATTTCCCCTATATAATTTTTTGATTTATTTAATCTTCTCTTAGGAAGAGTTTTATAAAGAGATTCACGATTAAATATTCCTCTTTCTCCTGAGCCTGACTCCATTAAGGCAATCCACTCTTTCAAAAATTCAGTTTCAGTTGGTTTAGTATCATAAACGGCTGAATTATTTGCCAACATTCTTTGTCCTTCGTTAAGCCAAAATTGACCCTTTTTTGCATCCCGCATTTCTTGATCATCTAAATCAGATAAAGAAATAAGGGCGCTTCGACGAACACCACCAGAAACAACACATTCTCCTATTTTACAAATAATATCATGAGCATCTATATTTCTTAAGTGCCTCCCGTGTCTTCTGATGATTCTGTCTCTAGTAAAACTAAGTAAATCTATTAAAGGTTTTGGACCTGAACTTTTACCTCCCATTATTTTAAGCCTTGCTCCCTCTGGTCTAAGTAATGAAAAATCAAAATCCACATCATTCCCATCAAACCATGTTTTCATACCATAAACGAAAGCATCTGCCCATCCTTCTTTTGTATCAGGAACAACAAAAGTAGGAAGCTTCTTACCAGTCTGATTTTTAATTTGAGGAAGTGCTTGAATGTTTTTACTTTCTACAGAAAAGCCAACACCTGTTCCACACATAGATATATAAATAATATCGCCAAAATCTTGGAAAGTAGAAGGAGCAACAAAAGAACAATTATAAGCACAAACATTGGTTTTTTCTGCTGCAACACCAGCAAATTGCAAAAGTCTCATAGACGGCATTGCTTCCTGTTTCAAAATTGCTTGATAAACTTCTTGATATTCACTTTCTTTAAGTAGAGAACCTAAATTTTTTTTCATAAAGTCAACGTATCTGTTCACTGTCTCAATCCAAGTTTCTCTTCTTCCTTCCTCTTCTATCCACCTAGCATAAGAGCGATAATAAACAAATTCAGCGAGAGGATTTCTAAAATATTTTTTACTTTCTTGAGCAAGTTTTTTTACATGCTTAGGAACAACAATACTATGAGATCTTAAACGAGATCTTTCCTCACGATATAAAATATAATTTTTGGAAGATTTAACATAGTCAGCGAGTATTAATTCTTGTTCAACGGTATCTTGAATACCTTCAACTGTTGGAATAAAGTTCTTGTATTTTTTAGTAATACGAACTAATTCCATTAAAGTTCTATTAGCAACTAAATCTGCTTCTTTCGGTGAGCCCTCTCCCCCGGCAAGCATCGCTTTATTAATAGCATTCTTTATTTTTTCAATATCAAAAGGAACAATTGTTCCATCTCTTCTCTGAACACTCTTAATAAAATGATTCTTACTTTGTTTTTTATTTACAGAGGTAGATTTTTTTTTCTTTGTCACATTTTTTGTGTTAGTTGTTTTCTTTTTTGAGGGCATTTTTTATATAAATTAATAATAATATTAGCCGATTGTTCGGTAATATATTATAACCCCCAAGCAAGACAAAATCCAAATAAATAGCCCACAAATTACCCATTAGAATAAAATGCAGAATAACCGTCAAATCTAATCTCGAAAAAGCTTTCTATGAGAGCATTTTAGAGATTTGTGATTTCAGATAACAGAATATAATAATTTCTACTTATCGTTAAATTCTTTTCCTCGGAGAAGAGCTTTGAGAATAATTGACAATTTCATTTTAGCTACACCAACAACTTTATCTGCTCCTCCATAATAAATATATAAGTATTGATCTTTGTTTATAATACTGTGTTTAATATTTCTAGTTGGTAAAACTACCATTCCACAAGGAAAGACAACATTATTAACAACGCCGATTTTTTCATAGTCTTCTTTTGGTGCAAAAATCGGATCGGTTGAACGCGAAATAACAATTGTTGGATCATTTAAGTCAAGAAGAACGGCACCAACGCGATAAGTATTATGACTTTTTGAAACTCCATGATATATCAGAAGCCAACCATATTTTGTCCGAATTGGTGGAGCAGTAATTCCAACCTTAGAACTATCCCAGGCATTTATTCTTGGACCAAAAATACGAATACATTTATCAATCATATTACTTTCAAAATTCAGTGAGTTTAAATAATCGCCGCAGATTTCATCACCTACTCTATGTAAAACAAAGTATCCCGACTTAAATTTTCTGGGGAAAAGACAGGCATCTTTATCATCTAAATTAGGTGGAGTAATTAATATTGGTTTACTCCATTTCCATTGATGAGATAAAAAATCTTTCTTTTTAATAGAAGATACAGCAACTCGAGGAGGCCCAATACTATCGTAAGCTGTATAACAAATATAAATATTTTTCCCAATTTGAGTAAGTCGTGGGTCTTCACAACCTGAATTTCCGTTAGATATTTTTTTCATTTCAAAATCTTCTCTTGGAACATAAACTGGATCAGCTAAGCGTAAATCTATTTTCACACCATCAACACTAGAGGCGTAACCTATTACCGAAGTATTATCATTAGAAAGAGCTCTGTACAAAATATGAACTTTTCCCCCAAGGGAAAGAGCTGCTGGGTTGAAAGTTGCTTGAGCTTCCCATGGATGATTTTCCGATGGAACTATAATTGGATTTTGTTCTAGCCTTTTAAAACTCCAATCATCAACAGTTTCAGAACGCATAGTTGAAATTAAATCACTTAAACTAACACGAGCAAGGCAGGTAGTCGTATCGGCTGCTCCATAATAAATAGTTAATATGTCTTTATTTACTAGGGCTCCTGTTGGAAAAATAACATCATTCACATAACCAGATAGTTCATATGGTTCTCCTGGTGTTAAAATTGGACCTTCCGTTCTGCCAATAATTTTTGCTGGATTTTTGAGATCTAATAAAAGAGCTTCAATCCCAAAAATTCTATCCAACTTTTCTGGGTTAGGAAAATAATTTTGAATATGAGAATAAACTAAAAGCCAACCGTCTTTTGTTTTAATTGGAGGAGCTCCAACTTCCAGCTGGTCATATTCATTGCGGTTAAAATGAACAGTATTATCATCAACATTTTTTATCCATTCTTCCCAATAATCTTCATTCCACAAGTCTTCTATTTTATCAAAAGAAGCAATACAAATTTTAGAAGGAGGATTATCGGTATGAAAAGAAAAAATAACTATTATTTTCCCATTGATACGTTCAGGAAAAAGAGTCATCGCTTTAGCATTGAAAGGTGTAATCAAATGTCTTTCTTCTACTTTTTTTAAATCGTCAGAAATTGCTAAACCAACTTTAATCCCTTCTGGCGCAAAAGGGTAACGAGAAAGTGCTGTATAAAAAATATAATATTTTCCTTCAAAAAAAGTTACTCGCGGATCTTCACAACCGTGAAGATCCCATTCCTCTTTTGGTTCAATGAAAGGGACCCTATCTTTAAAATGAACTCCATCATGACTCTTACCAATTCCAATAATGGAAATTTGATGTTGGTCTGATATTTCATCTACTGCAGAAATGGCTCGGTATAAACCATAAGTTGTCTTATCTTTTTTAATGGGACACATATTAAAAGCCGCAAATTCTTCCCAATAATGGTTTCGGTTTGGAATAAGTATCGGATTATAAATTGATTTTTTCGCTACATACATACTATTTATTTTTTATTTTTATTCTCTTTTTTAATTTGGCTGGTTTATCTTGTCGTAAATCATTAAGTAATTCTTCAAGCATTATAGAAGCGACACAAACAAATTTATCAGATCCACCGTAATAAACAAATAGTTCTCCATTTTTTACTACCGCCCCGCAAGAATAAATAACTCCCCAAGCGATTCCATTATTTTCATAATCTTCTTCTGGTTCTAGTATTGGACTTTCAGATCTATAAAGAACTTCCGTTGGATTTTTTTCGTTTAAAATCATAGCTTTTATTTTGTATTTACCATCTTCGCTTATGTGATATAGAATAAGCCAGCCTAATTTTGTTTTAATCGGTGTTGGACCAACAGACCTTATACCTGTTTTTCTAATGGCTTCCTCTCTATCTTCATGTGAAATACTTCTAATAAATTTACTACCATCTAACTCTTTTAGATCATCAAAGTAATCAATTAAAATGCCATCAGAGATACCATGTAAAATTGAATATTTACCGTTTATTTTTTCTGGAAAAAGAACCCAATTCTTATTCATCTCTCCTGGTGATGAAATCAAAACTGGTTTTTCCCAATTCCATTTTTTCTTTTTAAAATCTTTAAATTTTATTGAAGTAAGAGCAATTCTTACAGAGCCCCAACCATCAAAAGCCGTGTAAAGCATATAAAGAGTATCATCTATTAAAGACAACCGAGGGTCTTCACACCCACCACTCCAACCACCACCAGAAATATAATCAATGGAACGATTCCCTTTTTCAATATAATTTCGGTATCTTTTATAAACAGAATAAGTAGGCCTATCTTCTATGTGTAAACCATCATAACTTGAGGCGTAACCCAGAACAGAAGAATCGTCTTCACCAATGGCTCGATAAAGCAGATGAATTTTCCCATTGGATTCTATTGCAGCAGGATTGAAAGTAGCTCTAGTTTCCCATGAATAATAGCTTGGAGATATAATAGGATTATTTGGAGATTTGGCTAAACGAACTGATGCTTTCTTTTTAGTTTTTACTTTCTTTTTGCCCTGTTGGGTAGTAATTTTTCTCTTGAGTCTAATTTTTAATATAGCCCTTTTTTCTCTGACTAATCTCTTTTTAATTTTCTTCCCAATTTTTTTTATTATCATAAAAATTAAACTCGCCCATACTTATCTTCATAACGAACAATATCATCTTCATCAAATTCACCCAATGCAATTTCAAGAACTTCCAATCCGCTATTCCCTGCTTTTATTCTATGTTTGGTTTCAATTGGAATATTATGCTCATCTCCAACTTCAACAATGTATTTTTTATCATCAATTTCAAAAAACCCATCACCTTTAATTACTCTCCAAAATTCTTTTCTTTTCTTATGACTTTGTAAGCTTAATTCTTCATTCGGTTTAATGATAAGAATTTTAACAGTAGAAACTACATTATCTGTGAATCGGCGAAAAGATCCCCAAGGTCTTTCTTCTTGATAAATTTTAAGATCACTTTTCATCTTTAGATTATACCACAAATAAATAAACGAATAACTATATTACTGCGTATCTTTCCATGCGTAATAAGATAAATATATAAAAATGAAGAAAAGAAAAGTATATAGATATGCTTCCATGTTGATAGTCGCCTGAGACAATAATTCCCAAACACTTTTTAAGACAGAGGAATGGTTAATAAAAACATCCCAGCTATTAAAACGCAAAAATCTTCCCAAATATACGCCAAAAGAAGTTAAGAAAATAAAGATTGCAATAATAGTATCTGTTTTTATTTTTGAATACTTCATTCTAATTATTTTTTCCATATGAAAAAGTGAGTGTACTAATAGAAGCATTCCAACCCAAGCTGAACTAAAAAGTAATAGTGCGTCATAGAGAGCAGGGATTTGATGGAAAGAACGAAGATGAATAAGGTCAGTAACTAAATACGGAGCATTGGGTAAAAGTAATAACCATAAAACTACACTTATTATAAGTATAACCTTGGGTATTTTTATTTTTTTTATGTATTCTAAAAGAAAAGCACTAATTAAAAAAGGAATGATGGCTAAAAATATATTCCATAAAATATAGACAAGAGAAGTGCTACCAAATATAATTATTCTTAGAATATTTAGAATAACAGCTAAAAGAATTAATAGAATAATTTGTTTGGGAATGTTTATTTTAAAAATATTCATAAATTATTTCTTTTTTAAATGATTAAAATAATTGTTTAATAGTTCAGAAGAACTTCCAATTTTTCCTCCACGGCCAACATTAAAAACCATTTCAATACCCATTTTATTACAAAGTATAAATTCGGGAATATCATCTGCAAATCTATCTCCTCCGTTGGCAAAAATATCGGGTTTTATTTTTTTTATTTCCTTACAAACGCTTGCGTCTTTCGTTCCCTTTTTGTGAGAAGATATTACAACTTCATCAACTCCACAGATTGCTTCAATAATTTCTTTTCTCTCTTTTTCTTTTATAAATTCTTTTCCTTTTTTCATTCGTAACCAATTATCATTATTTATAACAACAATAAGTTTATCTCCCAGCTTTTTAGCCTCTTGTAAATAACGAATATGCCCAATATGAATTGGATCAAAACCTCCACTAACCATAACAATTTTCTTTTTTTTCATAAGTATCTTTATATTATCACATTAGTTTGAATATGTTTATATACTTGCCATATTATTGATTTCTTGTATAATAAATCATTATAATAATAAAATCTAAATAATTATATGGAAAGAATAAACGAGAACAAAAATGTAAATGAAAGTAGCTTGAGTAAAGAAGGAAGAGAAGCGCTTCAAAGATTTATGGAAAACAACCCAGGAATGGGATATTCTAATTGGGTTGCAATTCGCCAAAATATTTTAAAAGAAAATGGAGATAGAGATCCAGATACAAAAAGATTTCTTATCTTTAATGGTCTCGTTCTCTCTGGAAAAGAAATTCCAGATGCAGATACTCGAAAAGAACTAGACCCAAGAAATTAAATAAGAATAATACAAAACAAGTATTTTAATGGGTGCCTAACCGGAGTTGAACCGGTATCGAGGGTTCCACAAACCCCAGTGTTAACCATTACACCATAGGCACCATAATTTTTCTCTACTTAAGTAAAGACTACACATTTATACCAGAAAATAACCAATAAATCCAGTGGTTTTTTATTCACAAACAGCTCCCATAATTGGTTTAGTTAAAATTACAGAATTGCCCTTACTGTCAATACAGAAATAATAGCTAGGGTCACTTATCCGAGGAGAAGAAATAGCCCAAGCTTTTGATGTTGAATAGCAAGAGGGTGTACCGCTAGTAGTTTGAATAATAATTTTGTTTATAACATTAGTGATTGAATCTATCGCAACGGAAGCTTTTTTATTGTGACCAAGGAAAGAAAACAACGAACCAGGAGTCGGTTTACTACAACTGCCAGTTTTATTTATTTTCTTACCATAATTTCCTAGAGCTTCTTTCATAAGATCAGCCGATGAAGTAAAAGATGAGATTGTATTTTTTAAACTAATATCTTCTATGTTTTTCATAAAATCATCAAACTTAATAAAATCTAGAGGGGCGATTATTTGATTAGGAACGTTAAAATCATAATAAGTTGCCTGCCATTCTAAATTAACTTTTTCATTAGCAATATTTTTATCTTCCAAACCAATAATTTTAGCTAGCGGGATACTCATGCTTAATTTATACTGATAAATATTATTATCTTTCTTCCCTATCCAAATTTCAAAAGAATTAACTGAAGTTGCACTAAATATTTCATTTAATCTATCTTTTTCTTTCACAGAAAGATTAGATAAATAGAAACCTGAGATATTATTCAAGAATTTTGTTAGTAAAAGCTTGTTGACACTAATCTTATATTTATAAGTATTAACACTGTGAATATTTTCTTCTCCTATTTTTGTCACACTAAGACCAACCGCAAGATCTTTAATAAAACTAGGATTTGTCTTTTCTGGAGAATTGAAATAATTACTTGGCAAGATTTTTAATAATTTAATTCTATTTAGTCCTTCTTTAATTTTTGCTGGTAAAAATGACTCAAATTGAACTAACTGGGTTTGAGGAACTGAAACTATTCCTGCTAAAGGAGCTTTATCTTGAAAAAATAATTTTAAATCAGGAATATTAATAAATAAAGTTTTCCCATTTGAATTAGTAATACTTGTTTTTATGTTCTCACTTAAAAGAGAACTTTTTACCGTTAAATCATCTTTGAAAAAAGAGAGGTTATCATCATTTTTTTTATTAACCACTTCTTTTGAGTTAAATAATAACCAATCTCTATCTTGAGAAGAAATTGCTTTTCCGCTTTTCAAAATAGAATTTATATCAGATAACAGCGGTAAAGAAAGGTCAGCTTTAATTTCTACCTTATATGACTTTAATGTTGTAAAATTATTAATGCTATTTAATAAAAGAGCTTTTGAATTTTCTCTGGTAAAAAAAGAGTTCGGGGATATTTTACCCTTATAAACTCTTAGAAAAAAGAAAAGTGCACTACCTAAAATACTTAAAAAGAGAATAATAAGTAATGATTTTAAAAGTTTACTTTTTTTTCTTTTTGAGACTTCTTTTTTTAATTTATTAGCTGAATTATAATCTTTTGAAAAAGATGAAATCATAGCAATCTTAGAAAGATTATCTACTGGTTTTGGGTTTTCAGCCTTAGGAGTTATTGATGGTGAAATTATTGTCTCAACTTTCTGCAAAACTGGTCTCGTTTTATCTATTTGAGGTGGTATTTTATTTTCATCTTTCGGTATAAGTTTCGGGATAAGAGACGGC
>VAPM010045427.1_pt1 | contig 23500 bp, 23 predicted proteins | sample 3395091 | NCBI WGS metagenome assembly VAPM01 (sample SAMN08290445, study PRJNA428436) | hydrothermal vent metagenome | isolation source: Deep-sea hydrothermal vent chimney 3 | place: Pacific Ocean: Juan De Fuca Ridge
ATTTCTGACAACATCTGACGCACCAGTGCCGAGTCATCTATGATCAAGACTTTTATTTTATCCATTGATATTGAGTCCCGTTTTTACGTTCACTTTTCTTAAAGTCCTGTGTTTTTAACATCCTGCATCAAAACAATTCGATATCACTTTCTGCTGGTTTTTCTTCAATTTCACTCATATAAGCTTCTTCACGCTCTGTCACCGTACGGTTGTGTACGGCGCGTAATTTTTTCATTCGTGCTGCGCCGGAGGATGGACAATACTGTACCTTGCGCGGATAGCGATCACCTAAATCTTCAGCAATCAATTTCAAACCTTCAAGTTGTAAATACTCCAATGCAAACTCAATATTTCGTTTTCCCACATCGGTCATGTGAGCCAATACCTGCCCACCGCCAAAAAGTTTAACTTCAAGGTTTTTCCTCTGACCACCATTTTTTAAAATTTCGTTAATCAATTGTTCCATGGCAAAGTTGCCATAACGTGCCGCACTACCATCAGTAATATTCATATTTTTCGATGCGGGCAACATAAAATGATTCATACCACCTATACCTGAAGAAAGATCACGCACACAGGCGGAAATACACGACCCCAGCACAGTAGTGATCATTTCATCAATCTTGGTGACGTAAAGTTCACCCGGTAATATTTGTGCAGTGATTGTATTACTGTTTTTGTTCCAATAACGTTTAACATGTCCAAAACCACGCAGGGCACGAGGTAACGCAGGGGTTTGATTTGAGCAAGTAACAGTCACAACAGACCTCGTCGACATTCCGTGTATAACGTCATAATGTTATCAACGTTCTTTTTGATAAATGGTTTTACCGATCAATCGATATCGATCAGTTTTCTGAAACATGGTTTCTGAGTGCCCCAAAAACAAATGACCGTCCGTATCCAGCAACCCGGCATAACGGTCAAATAACACCTGCTGTGTCGGCTTATTAAAATAAATGACAACATTCCGGCAAAAAATCAAATCAAAAGGCCCACTCATGGGCCAATCATTCATCAAGTTTAATTGTTTAAAAGTGATAACTTCTTGCAACTCCGGTGAAACACGCACTTTCCCCGCATTATTGCCACTGCCTTTTTTGATCCATCGCTGCAAACGGTTTTTTGTCAAACCTTCCACACGTTGTTGCTCATAAACACCGCTACTGGCTTTCTCCAGCACTTTGGTATCCAGATCAGTGGCCAGTATGCGTGCATCCCATTTATCATCACGCCCCAACACTTCTTTCAACACCATAGCAATGGAATAAGGTTCTTCACCCGTCGAACAACCTGCCGACCAGATGCGCAAACGCCGTGGCAAATTGTTTTTGAGTTTTTTCTCCATCAAAGCCGGTAATAATGTTTTCCCAAGAAACTCGAAATGATGATCTTCGCGAAAAAATGAAGTCAGGTTGGTAGTAATGGCATTAACAAACTGCACCATTTCTTCAGAGTCACCTTTCTCCAACAGACTGCAATAATCCCGAAAACATGACAAACCCAACTCACGCAACCGCCGGGAAAGTCGGCCATATACCAGGTCACGCTTATTCTCCGAGAGCATGATGCCGGTACGCTCCGCCACCAGATCACGAATAAAACGAAAATCCGCTCCGGTAAAAGTAAACTCACGCGCCTTTTCAGTTCCTTCTCCAAAGTCCCGCTCCATTACACTGTTCGCTGCCATTTCCAATGCCCCGTTTATAGTGGTCAGGTTATAAAACCTGACAACATACTGTTACGTGTACTACATAAAACCCGGTTTCAAAATTCTTCCCATTCACTGCCACCATTATCTTTCGGGGCTGAGTGACGAGCGGACGCAGGACTTGCAGCAGCAGGACGTGTCGCATGCTGTGCGGGTGCCGCTGGGCGGCGTGTATTTTCTCCGGTCTTGAAAAAGCCGATCAGGTCATCCAGTGCAACTGCCTGATCATTCATAGCCTCGCTGGAAGCCGCCGCTTCTTCCACCAATGCGGCATTTTGCTGAGTCATTTCATCCATCTGAGTCACGGCCTTGTTAATCTGATCGATACCACTAGCCTGCTCCTGTCCCGCTGAAGCAATCTCGGCAATAATGTCACTGACTTTTTTCACTGAACCCACAATTTCTTCCAGTGTCGCCCCAGACTGATCCACCAGTTTGCTGCCTTCCGTGACTTTTTCCACGCTGTCGTTGATCAACGATTTGATTTCCTTGGCGGCCGAAGCACTGCGTTGCGCAAGGTTGCGCACCTCAGCCGCTACCACTGCAAAGCCCCGTCCCTGTTCACCAGCGCGGGCCGCTTCCACTGCGGCATTCAGTGCCAGCAGATTGGTTTGGAAGGCAATCTCATCAATGACACCAATAATGTCAGCAATTTTTTTGCTCGATTGATTAATCTCGGACATGGCGGTGATGGCCTTGCCCACCACTTCACCACCTTTGCTGGCTTCATCCCTTGCGCTGTTGGCCAGTTGATTGGCCTCGCGTGCATTGTCCGCATTCTGGCGCACGGTGCCCGTCAGCTCTTCCATACTGGAAGCCGTTTCTTCCAGTGACGAGGCCTGCTCCTCAGAACGCTGACTAAGATCCGCAGTACCCTGCGAAATCTCATTGGCCGCCGAAGCGATAGTGCCACTGGCCGTACCAATCTCATTGACCATGCTAAGCAATTTGTTCATGGTGGCATTCACCGCGTCACGCAACTCGGCAAACTCGCCTCCAAATTCTCCATTCATGCTCTGGGTGAGATCGCCATCCGCAAGACCGGAGATCACCCGACGAGTCTCCTGCACAGGCTCCACCACCGCATCCATCAGTCGATTGATGCCTTCGCCCACGTTCAGCAAAAAGCCCTCAAAATGATCGGTCGCAATGCGACTGTCCAGATGGCCTGCCACCGCGCCATCAATCAAACCCTGGATCTGACGTTCGGCATTTTTCTCTTCGGTAATGTCCTTCCACTCCACCATGTTACCCATGTATTCCCCATCGGAACCGGTGATCATGGTGGCATTAACCAGGAACTCCAGGTCGGCCACTTTGATCTCGGCCCTGGCTGGTGACCGGGCGGGATCACTCAGCATCGCACGCTGATGAGCCGGGTTTTTATGAAAAGCATCGATATTTCTACCCACCAGTTTGTCCACATCGAAACCGGGCCAGATTTGGCGTAATTCATTCTGGCGCACGCGCATCATTTCAAGGACCGCCGGATTACAATAAGTAATATTCAAATCAGCATCGCAAATCATGAAATTGTCCTGGGCACCATCGATTGCCGATTGTAAACGCATCACCTCCAGCTCTCTCTCTACTTCAGCAGTGACATCTGTCGCGTACTTGACCACCTTAAAAGGCTTACCATTAACATCAAAAATCGGATTGTAAGAGGCTTGAATCCAGACTTCTTTACCCCCTTTGCCCAGCCGTTTGTAACGAGCCATCTCGTACTCACCTGTATTGAGTTTTTCCCAGAACCGGACATACTCCGCCGATTGCGCATAGCCAGGCTCCACAAACATCCGATGATGCTTGCCTTGTATTTCCTCCAAGCTATAGCCCACAGTGTTCAGGAAGTTGTCATTGGCCTGAATAATCGTGCCATCCATATTGAACTCGATCACCGCCTGACTCTTGCCAATAGCCGCAATTTGACTGGCAAAATCTATATTCACCGCCTCTTTGTGGCGTAAATCGGTAACATCCGACCATTCCAATGCATTGCCAACATAATGACCCTCTGCATCCATGATGGCCGTCACATTAAGCGCAAACCTCAAATCACCTATCGCAATGTCTGTCTGGTAGGGCAGGTTTGCCGAATCAGCAAGCAACTTTCGCTGATGCTCCGGATGTTTGTGGAAGTTATCAATGCACGTACCGATAATTTTATCCGCACTAAAACCCGGATAGACCGCAGCCAGCGCTGCTTCATGTTTCTTCAATAATTTGACCGTCGAGTCATTGGCATAGGTAATAACAAGATCCCGATCCACCATCATCATTGCCGTCATTGCGCCATCCACGGTACCTTGCAAACGTGCAACGACAGATTCTTTGGCGCGCAATTCAGTCACATCATTCCATTCCAGAGTAGTACCGATATAATTGCCAGTCACATCGATTTGCGCCGTCACATTAAGTGAAAATTTAAGCGGCCCCACTGTGATATCGGCTTGATAGGGAAGGTTTTTGGGATCGTTCAGCAACTTCCGCTGGTGTTCCGGGGTTTTGTGAAATACATCAATATTTATACCGACAAGATTATCTGCGCTAAAACCAGCATATACACTCTGCATGGTTGTCTCATGTTTTTTCAGTAAATCCATGGTGGCTTTATTAACATATGTCACCACCAAATCCCGATCAACCATCATGATGGGTGTCATTGCATTATTAATGGCAGAACTCATCCGGGTTGTTTCCATATTTTCTTGTAAATCTTCCTGTAATTTTTCATTGACCACTTTTTTGCTCGCTGCCATTGTCTTGTCCTCTTCTCCAGTATTGTCAGTTTGTTTCGCAGCCAGCATCGTGGTTGCGACAGTATTCAACGCCTCGTGCCAAGCGGCATGAACATCATCCGTCCATAATTCACCCGCAAATTCAGCCATCACATCCAACAAAGTTTCAGCCACCGCAGTATAATGCTCCGGTCTTGCCCCATATTCGTGATGTTTGCTGCCAAGATGAGCAAGCGCATTGGCCAATGCCTCGGGCTTGCGCAAACTGTTGACCACCAGTTGCAAGGCTGCCAGTAATTTATTTTCCTGATCAGCCAGCGTCGTATTATCAAACATGGGCTTTACATCGGGATAACGGTCAAACAACTCTGCATAAAAACGTTTAACCAAAGCCTCGCCCTGCGGTGACAGAGCAGCGAATGTTTTTTCCAGTAAAGTAATATCCAAGCCTGAAACGGTTTTTTTGCTGCGTGGATTTTTCCGACGCTCAACGGGCTTGCTCGTCACTATCTTGACAGGGGATGTATCATTATCCTGCATCCACGCCAACGGGTCTGCACCCATTTTTGCCTTTTTTCGCGGGGCCATTCCACTTATCTCCGATAATTGTCACTTACAAAATTCAGGTGTGTCATGGCTTACCAGCCATTCCAGCTTGAGTGTGAAAACACATCCATCATCACCGTCATATAAACAGTGAACAGACTTTTTTTCACATGTCGCACCGGCACACGTCGAACGATGCCACGTAACGGGCATTTACTACCGTTAGTGCTTGTCACTAATTGCCGCTGCACCGTATCAACACCTGTTTGTATGCTCATGCTTAATGCCACCTTTCTGTGGTAAGTTCCGTGGCCAGCTGACGATAATCATCTGCACCATGACTCACCCGCTGATATTCAAAAATACTTTCGCCATAACTGGGACTTTCTGCCAGTGCAACGTTTTCCCTAATCGATGTTTTGGTCAGTTGCCCGGGGAAATGTTGTTGTAAGCTCTCACGCACCTCACGAGCCAAACGACGCTGCTGGTGATAACGGGTCATCACGATATGTTTACCCATACTGCGCCCACAGGTTTTTTCCACAAACTGCAACGTCGTCATAAAGCTGGACAAACTTTGCAATGCCAGAAAATCACTGGACACAGGGATCACCAGATCACTGGCGGCAAACAAAGCATTGATACCCAACAGACCCGCAGACGGCGGACAGTCAAAAATCACTGTGTCATAATCGGTTACAATATTTTGCAAAGCATTTTTCAGGCGCATACCACGTTGTGTGCCGCCATCAACCAGGTGTTCTACATTCGCCAGACCAGGGCCGGCAGGCACCACATCCAATTGACCACTGCCTGTATCGTTACGGGTCGAAACCACGAACTGATTCACATCGCTTCCATTGAGCAAAACTTCATCCATACCGGGTGTATTTTTTTCTGCTATACCCAACCCGATACCCAGGTGACCTTGCGGGTCCAGGTCCAGTGCCAGCACTCGCTGACCTAACAAAGCCAGCGCATGGGCAAGGTTAATCGCTGTGGTGGTTTTACCCACGCCACCTTTCTGGTTAATTACCGCAATCACTTTTGTCACAGTCCTTTCTTGACTTTCCAATCGGTTATTAGTCGATGCTGTCGTTATATAATGTGCTCGACAGCCGACAACTCATCAGCATTGAGCAAACGATCAATATCCAGCATGATCACCATCACGTCTTCCAGCGTCGCCAAACCTTGTACAAAATTCACATCCACCACACTGCCAAAATCCGGGGCAGCTTTAATCGCACCTTCTGGTACGTTATAAACATCGGATACAGCATCTACCACCAAGCCCATCACCCGACTTTTTCCACCGTCAGGGTTTTCCACTCGAAGCACAATCACCACGGTCATGGGACCATATTCCACAGCCTCTAACTGGAAACGGCGACGCAAATCAATAATCGGCACAATGGTGCCACGTAAATTAATTACCCCTCGAATATATTCTGGAGTATTGGGAATGGGTGTTACAGAATCCCACCCTTTGATTTCCTGCACGCGTAAAATGTCAACGCCATATTCCTCACCTGCAAGGATAAAAGTGAGAAACTGATCACCATCCGATTCCAGGTCATGTTGAATTTCATGTGCAATATTTTGTGCCGCATCCATCAATCGACTCCTCTTGACTGATCAAGGTAAAATCATCTCTGCATCTCACCAATAAATTCTGTTTTTTCGCTGTTTTATCAGGCCGCCACAATCTGATTATTTGAACAGCCTTCATCCTCTCTGGAAAGGCGCACTACCCCGGCCACATCCACAATTAACGCCACGGTGCCATCACCTAAAATAGTGGCACCCGACAATCCTTCGACCCGGCGAAAATTAGTTTCCAGACTTTTGATAACCACTTGCTGTTGCCCCAGCAATTCATCGACCAACAGACCGCCTTTTTTACTATCTCCCTCCACCACAACCAGCAGGCCATCATCCAGAGAACGCTTATCCGGCTCAACACCAAAAACTTCGTAAAGGCGAATAATGGGAAGATAGTCAGAACGCAATTGGTAAACTTCAGCCTTGCCCGCAATTTCGTTGACATTTTTTTGGTCCACCAACAGGGACTCCACAATCGACACCAGCGGAATGATGTATGTGTTATCACCCACACGCACCAATTGGCCATCAAGAATAGCCAAAGTCAGTGGTAAACGGATCGTGAATGTTGATCCTTCACCCGGTACGGATTTCACATCAACTCTGCCACCCAGTGCCATAATGTTGCGTTTCACCACATCCATACCAACACCACGACCGGAAACATCACTAACCACATCGGCCGTCGAAAAACCCGGCTCAAACAGCAACTCGTAAACCTTCTCTTCCGGCAGCTCTTCATTCGCACCGACCAATCCTCGCTCGATAGCTTTGGCCAGTATTTTTTCGTAATTCAGCCCTGCACCATCATCATTGATTTCGATGATAATATTGCCGCCCTGATGATATGCATTCAGGTTGACCACCCCCGTCTCCGACTTGCCTGCGGCCTTGCGTGCTTCGGGGGTTTCAATACCGTGATCTATAGAATTACGCACCAAATGAACCAGCGGATCGCCGATTTTTTCCATCACGGTTTTATCCAGCTCGGTTTGCTCACCGGACATGGTAAGTTCAATTTTTTTATCCAGCTTGGCACTGAGGTCATGTACCATTCGAGGAAAACGGTTAAATGCAAAACTGATAGGCAGCATGCGAATACGCATCACACTTTCCTGTAATTCACGTGTATTACGTTCTAATTCGGCAAGACCATCATTAAGCCGTTCAACTCGGCTCATATCAAAATCTTCGCCCAATTGACTTAACATGGATTGCGTAATAACCAGTTCACCCACCATATTGATTAAATCGTCCACCTTATCGATACCGACACGAATGGATGATGACTCAGGAGAAGCGGCTTTGCGTGCAGGTTGCTGACGTCGGTCTTCCTCCGCTCGACGCTCTGCTGGTGGGCTTGCTATCTGAAGTTCAGCCGGGGAGGTTTCTTCTGTAATATCGTTGACAACTGTTTCTGTACCCCCTCCCTTCAGAGGGAAAATTTCCAGCTCACAATCATCTTCAACCCATTCAAATATTTCGCTGATCTGTGCCTTGTCAATTTCGCCATTGAGCGTGATATGCCAACTCAGATAAGCTTCTTCCGGGTCCATATCAACCAGTGGTGGCAGATTTTCTGTATCCACCACCACCATAAAATCACCCAACCCGGCCAGCTCCCGAAACATACGAACAACGTCGTTACCCGTACGTAACATACCCGGAAACGGTTTGAAAATTATTTCCCAACCATTATCAGGAGAAGCTGAAGAAGTCGGTGCAGTATCCTCTGCTGGAACCGTTTCACTTTCCTGTTCCGAACCCAGCATTTTATCCAGCCCGGCCTTGATCTGCTCAATATGTGCATGATCAACGGCTTCACCATTTTGATCGGCACTGAGCATCTCGCGAATACAATCCACAGAACTCAGAAACAGAACAATGGCATCCTGAGTAATATCACGATCACCATTGCGCACTTCGTCCAACAGCGTTTCAACCACATGGGTGAAATTGGCAATATCGCCCAGACCAAAAGTGGCAGCCCCTCCTTTTATAGAGTGTGCTGCACGAAAAATATTATCGATAGCCTCGGCATCCGCTGCACCAGGATGCATATCCAGCAAGACAGACTCCATAATGTCCAGACCTTCAAGGCTTTCCTCAACGAAGGTAACCTTGAACTGCTCCATATCGATGGACATAATGCTAACCTGTCACTTTTTTAATCGTGGCCAATAACTGCTCCGGGTTAAAAGGCTTTACAATCCAGCCCGTAGCACCTGCCGCCTTGCCTTCTTGTTTTTTGTTAAGACCTGCTTCAGTGGTCAACATCAAAATTGGCGTAAATTTAAAATTTGGTAAACTACGCAATTCCTTTGCCAGGGTGATACCATCCATGCGCGGCATATTGACATCGGTCAGCACCAGGTCAAATTTCTGATTCTTTGCCACATCCAGTGCTGCCTGACCATCCACAGCTTCCGTTACCTGATGTCCTGCACCTTTGAGGGTAAAAGCCACCATTTGTCGCATGGATGCAGAATCATCTACCGCCAAAATATTTGCCATTATTCACTCCTGAAATATTTTCTCCCTGACCAGGTCAGGGCTCGTTACTATTTCTCTGCCGTTATTGGTAAACACAATATTTCCGACAAACCCAGCAAAGCCGCAGATTGACACAGGGGTTCAGAGGGAGCCTCCCACTGTACGGTCTGTTGTCGGGTGTTAACATCCTGAATCAATGCACCCAGAACCTGTAGGGCAGCCGTATCGACACGATCCACCTGACTGGCGTTTAACATTACATTTTGCTGTGCCTCCAGAGCGTCAATACAGCGAGCATGAAACTCCGCCACGCCGGAAATATCCAGTACCTCGGCACATTCGATATGAAAAAAACCCGAATTCGTTGTTGTTTCATTTGCCATATTTCATTCCTTCAAAAATAACGACTCGCCCCTGAACAGCGGTATCTTTTTAAGATTCTTTAGGATGCATTTAATAATTTTGCCTGCATTAGATTTTAGATATCAAAATATGTATTCACTAATAATGGTTCGCTATTTATGTATAGTGAGATATTTTTCTCATCATCGTGGAAACATAACAATCCCATCCCATACCCTGCCTGATAATGAATCACAAAATGCCTCAAGTTATTAAACAAAGCGGCCGATCCCAATCCCACAGCGGTACGCTGTAGAAAAAACCTGAACAAGGAAGATGTCTCCAAAACAAGCTGGTTTCACAGGGTATGCCAACAATAATGTCCCACATGATAATGACAAAATGGATGCCGGCTACTCCGGTTCACTGGGTCGCCTGTCTGGCCAGTTTTGTGACGCTGAGCATAATAACGGCAGATATATCGACGGCCATCAGCTTACCTGTGGCAACCGCCACACTGGTATTTTGGGCCTGGTTAAACCAGCGCAACACACCCAATCAGCCTGTACAAACACCGTTGAATACTTCTCACATACAAACAGCACGTACTGCCGCAGGCGCACAACTACAGGAAAACATGCAACAACATTTGCAGCCCGCCGCCACAAGCCTGGAGCAGGTGACAGGGATCATTAGTGATGGCACTCACTTGTTACAAGAAAGTTTTACTGGCCTCGTCACCAAATCTGACCAACAGCTTGAACAATTGAACACCATGCTCACTCAGCTAAAAGGTGGCAATCTCGACAGCAATAACTTGACCATGGAAAATTTTGCCCGCGAAATCGACAGCACACTCAGCAGTTTTGTAGAACTCATGATCAAAATCAGTGTTAAAAATGTTGCCGCAGCAGACAAGGTCCAGGATATGGTGCGTGAAATGGACTCGGTATTTGAATTATTAAGTCAGGTACACAAACTGGCAGACCAAACGAACTTACTCGCCCTGAATGCCGCTATTGAAGCCGCTCGTGCTGGTGATGCCGGGCGTGGTTTTGCTGTGGTAGCTGATGAGGTGCGCAACCTCTCAATATCATCACAAAAACTGAATGATTGTATTCGGGAACAAACAGCGGGCACAAAAACATTATTGATCGATATTTCAAAAATCGTCGAAGAAATGGCATCACTGGATATGAATAATGCCCTGGCGACCAAAGACAATATGGACAATATGCTCAAGGAGCTGGTGGAAGCAAATCAATGTATATCAGACACTATTAACAGCACATCACAGACAGCCAAAGAAATCCAGAATGATGTTTCCACAGCAGTGACTGCCATGCAATTTGAGGACTCCGCCAGACAAATAGTGCAATATGTCCAGGAACAGCTGCAAGCTATGGATACAACTACCAGTATAGTTGCCCAGGAACTTCTTGCTAAAAACGATATTGTGCAGTGCTTCCAGCAGATTGATAAAAAATTACAAACGCATTTGGCCGCCAGCCCCCGCCCGACAGTGACAGCTAAAAATATGCAGGAAGGTGAAATCGATTTATTCTAATGGCTGACATTACCGCCACCGGAAAAGCACCCCCCGGACAGAACGTTAATCCATCAAACTGTTTACCCGTTAATCTATACCCGTAGCGATTGAGATTTAGGCCTGACTACACGCCCTATTGATTCCATGGCGGCGTTAAAATGACTTGCAATAGAATGACTATTTCGCGTCATTTTGCCTAGCCATGAAATAAATATGACGCACATTCAGACCTAAATCCCAAACGCTACGGGTATATTAACAACTGAAGAGTCACTAACATACTTTACGGTGTCCTCTAACATCGCCAAAACCCAATATAAACCTGTTCCCGCGTTAACAGAAATACCCTCTGAAAATTCCACTTCTTGCAATAGAGCAATGATGCTTGCCACCCGATCCAGAGTATCCCGCTGAGAGATCGACTTAACCGGGCTATCGCTGATAATTGGATGTACGGGCACTCTGGCTTTTTGTGATTGGGTGTTATGAGGTGATTCACACAAAGTATCTCCTCTGAAGTATTTCTTAGGCTTCTTAATACACCACTTATAAAACCTTATAAAACAATATATTAAAAATATTTCCGTAGCTTTGATGCCATTTTGATATCAAAATACTTCATTGTCAAAACATTACATAGCGTCATAATGATTCACCATGCCAAAAGACGATAATGAAAAACAACGAACAACGATCTACCTGTCACCACAGACATCCGAGCTTTTGAAAAAGGCGGCTGGTGACAATGATCGTTCATTTACAAAGCAAGTCGAAAATATTCTCAAAGAGTGGCTGATTAAGCATCAATATCTGGCTAAGGACTAGCCGATAAGATAGTGCATGCATGCGTGGGCATAAAAAATATGCCCGCTCTGCGGTTTAACTTAATGGTATGAAGTGCAGTATAGGGTTCCACGACACGGCGGGTGCGGAAACTCGGAATGAATACGCAGGAAGGTGAAATCGTTTTTTTAACCCGATCTGGTTATATCCCCAGCAAAGACTCCAGACGCTCCAGATTATTGACTACTTTCCAACGTCCACCACCTGTTTCCACCCGCTGCTTCCAATCATTAAGCCGTCCCAGGTATTCACGCGGGTCTATATTATCACTGCGTAATTTGGTCACATTCAAAGCAACCACACTGTAACCACTGAGCGCCAACGGAATTTCCGCACGCACATAACCTTCACGTAACTCTTCCTTGAGATCAGAAAAAATCAGAATAGTTTTGTGCCCAGCACCTGTTTCATCCAGATATTCAATGGCCTGTAAAATACCGCCGGTAATGTCTGTGTGTGAACTGCTTTTTACTTCTTTCAAAAATGTGTTGATATTCGCCTGAAAAATACGCTTTTGTTCATTGCTCGCACTGGGCCGTGAATCAAAGGTGGTTTTGGTGACAATATCTTTTTCACTAAAACTGCCTGTATCCACTCGTGCCACCGCAAACGAGTCCCCCGGACTGAGTTCAGACAGGGTAAAATTAATCACCCGCTTGGCCTGTTCCAGCTCCTGTGTGTAGGTACCTGAAGTATCAATCAATAAATAAACACCTCGTGTATCCGGTACCGGTGCATCGCCCGATGAACAAGCTGCTAGCAGCAATGCTAACGCGACAATACTTAGTTTAAAATATATTTTATTTTTCATTAATTACATTCCTTTTCAGGCACTATCGCGCACAAGGGAAGATACCGTTTCCGATTCGGTAAGCTCATCTGCTTTTTCTGTTCTTTTGTCGGCAGAGGTTTTCATTAACTGCTCCACCCATAACGGTGCAAAAATCAACAGATCATAAACACTGATCAGCAGCCGACCGGAAAAACGAGCCAGGTTACCCTGCAGGCGTAAACCCCACATCAACGTACGTAAAAAGGTCACTGCCAGCACACCGAGTACAGTGCGCAACGAATGCACAAAAGATTCCAAAGGAATCGCTACAAAGGTCAGCACAAACGGTAAAATAAACCCCATGCCCATCTGTGCAGCAGTAGTGATCCATAAATGTGAATTTTGCACCACTTCGGTTACACCATCCGCACGCAACAATGCCCGAGTGGCTGCGGCATCCTGCATCAACAATTCACGCATATAGGCCAACCCTGCTTCAATACCCGCCAGTGAAAATAGAAAAATAAACGCGGCCCATAATATGCCTCGGCGTAACTTGTCATCTAATGCACCAATCACGGGAAACAAACGTGTTATGCGCAGGGCTTCCATAAGAAATAAACCCATGGCGATTTCCACAAGAATAATCACCATGGCGGCAATGTTTGCCACCGAATACCCCATAATACGTGACGTGCCGCCCACCATTTCTGCCATGGGTGTAGCAATCAAATTAAAGTTAATGACTGCTCCTCCCACGGCAATGGCCAGCACAAAAGCAGAAACAAAAAACTGGGTAATTGAGGAGGACGACAACGTGCGTACAGCCTGATCAGTGCCTTGCACAATATTTTCATATTCCGCCATGTGCCGATCCATACTTTTGGAGCGCAACAAAAGGCTGTCAACATTTTTATTCACTTGCGACAAACGTTGCGATACCTTACGCCAGTGCGGCATCATGCCTTTAAGAATCTGATGCCGTTCACGACTGGATTTTCGACACTGCTCCATCGCATCATCACTGGCCTTTTCCAGTGAGACATGAATGTCTTCAAGAATATTGCTGACCACCGGATCGCCTTTGGCCGGGATTTTTGCCACAGCCTCTACCGCTTTTATCCACCCAGGCGGTGCGGGTGGTACTTCTGTACTGGATTGATAATCTTCATCCAGCCGGGTGGCTTCCTCACTAAGCTGACGATGCAAGGCAGGATATTCTGCAAGATCGCGGCGCACAGTAGCATCAATACGCTCAAACTCACGTTCGATCATGCGCTCTGCGGCTTCCCTGCCCTGCGCCAACAGCACATCTTTATTGCGTTGCAACATCCAGCTTTCAGAACGTGCCACTGCGCTGGCCGACAAACGCATACTGTTGTGGATCACTCGGCTCAGGGATGTGATGGCCTGATGTGCTGGGTCGCGTGCGATATATAGCAGCACCGCCAGCAATACAAACCAAATCATCCCAGAAGCAAAGGCATTGGGAACAATCAAATATATATCCATGAACGACATATCGACCTCCTCGATATGAGCCAAACAATCTCAGCAAAAACCGTTAACAAAACGAAAAGGCTTGCTGCCCGATGAAGATCTTATAAGGCAACGTGTGTGAAAAATAGCCACCAAATCACAAAAACCAGGTCACCCTGTTCACCATCCCCGTTAAACGCCCATAATCTGAAATGGGTTCCGCACAAAAAAATAGAAACCAAAAAGTCAGGCACACAGCCCTGCATCGGGCTCAAACAAGGTGGCAAAAAAAAACGCCAGCATAATGCTGACGTTTTTTAGAGGGATCTTTAATCCCGCTAATAATTTCTGCCCTTAATTTTGGCTTTTAAGCTGGTCCAGCATCTGGATCAAACGTTTTGCCTCTACATAACCAGGAATCACCCGCCCATTCTCCAGCACTAATGTTGGCGTACCTGTCACACCGACTAGATTGGCAGCATCCATGTGTTTTTTGACAGGGTTATCACATTCGGCCTTGGGCAATGTAACGCCGGCTTTGGACTGGGTCATTGCTTCTTGCTTGTCATCCGAACACCATACAGAAACCGCCTTAAAATACGATGGTGTGTCTACACCGGAACGTGGGAAGGCCATGTAGCGAATGGCGATACCCAGTTTGTTGTACTCATCCATTTCTTTGTGCATTTTCCGGCAATAACCGCAATCAATATCGGTAAACACGCTAATGGTGTATTTCACTTTTTCCGCTTCGGGTGAAAACAGAATCATGTCTTTTTCGTCCATGTCCCGCACAATCTTGGCACGACCTGTTTGGCGTTTGCTTTCCGTCAGGTTTGTACGACTTTTTAAATCGTACAAGTCACCTTCCAGCATGTAACGCCCATCAGCTGAGATATAAAGAATCTGCGGTCCATAAACTGCCTCATACATACCTGGAAAAGCGGCGGGTTTAATGCTGTCGGCTTTCGTTTGCGGCATCAATTCAGACAGCACTTTTTGGATATTGGCAATTTCTTTGGCTTCATCCGCCATCGCTTGTACGGAAAAAGTAAAGCCTGTCAGAAAAACGAGGCTGATCATGCTGCTCATAGTTAACTTATTGATAAATTTTTTCATGCTACTTTTTTAAACCTCGTTTTTTAAAGACTCGTTGGTTAGGAGTGGAAATTGAATAACTTATACACGTTATTTGATTTCCATTCCTTAATCTCGAAAATTAGTGTACTGCAAAGGCAAATCCATCTTCTGATCTTTCAGCATGGCCATGACCGCCTGTAAATCATCCCGCTTTTTACCCGTCACCCGCACCTGCTGATCTTGAATCGCGGACTGTACTTTGAGCTTGGCCTCCTTGATCAGTTTCACGACTTTTTTCGCCGTTTCTTTGTCCAGTCCTTCACGGACTGTCACCTTTTGCTTGACCTTTAAGTTGCTGGTCTCCGGCTCAGCAATATCCAGACAACCTGTGTCAATTCCTCGTTTGACCATTTTATTGCGCAAAATGTCCATCATTTGTTTCAATTGAAAAGCGCCATCGGCCATTAATGTCAATTCATTACCTTTTTGTTCAAACTTGGCATCCGACCCCCGAAAATCAAACCGCGTACCCACCTCCCGGTTAGCTTGGTCCACGGCATTGCTCAGCTCATGCATTTCAACTTCAGAAACCACATCAAATGAGGGCATTTATTTTTCCTTCTCTTTTTTTCAAATTACGTTAACCGCGCGGATGATGCTCGGCATGCAGGTTTTTTAAACGCTCACGCGCGACGTGAGTATAAATTTGTGTGGTGGACAAGTCACTGTGTCCCAATAACATCTGCACAACACGCAAATCCGCACCATGATTCAACAAATGGGTGGCAAAGCTGTGGCGCAGGGTATGTGGTGACAACGGTTTATGGATGCCCGCTTGCTGTGCATGCTTTTTGATGAGGTACCAAAAGGCCTGTCGCGACATCGCGCCTCCCCGCCGGGTCACAAACAGAGCATCACTTTCGTGCCCCTTGAGCAGATCAACACGCGCCGTACACAAATAGTGTTCCAGCCAGTCACTTGCCACTTCTCCCAGGGGGACCAGCCGCTCTTTGCTGCCCTTACCCAGAGTGCGTACCACACCTTGACGCAAATTAAGCTGCAACACCCGCAACTCCACCAATTCCGAGACTCGCAATCCGCTGGCATAAAGCAATTCCAGCATGGCCCGGTCGCGCAAACCCAGCGCGGTATCCGTATCAGGCGCATTAATCAACAATTCCACATCCGACTCAGTCAGTGACCTGGGCAGTGACCGTCCCAACCGGGGGGCATCAATACGTTCACTGGGGTCGGCCGACAGGTAGCCATCACGCACGGCCTGCTGATAAAAACTTCGCAGACTGGATAACAAACGCGCCAGGGTGCGCGGTTTTGCTTCGGCACTCACCCGCGCAGCCAGATAAGCGAGCAAATCCTCCCGTTGCGCCGCAAGCAACACGCATTGCCGTTGCTCATTCAACCACTGGGCAAAGCCACTGAGGTCACGCCGATAAGCGGCCAGCGTGTTGCGACTCAGGCCACGCTCCATCCACAGGGCATCAAGGAAACGATCAATTTCAACAGTATCGGCCGCAAGGTCAGACACCGACAAAGCCTTCGTGTTTCAATAAAGCCTGTTTGAGACACAGTTTTTCGCCCGTCGTTTCTCCCGCATACCCGCCCATGCCAGACTGCGACAGAATGCGATGACAAGGCACCACAATAGGCACAGGATTACGCCGACAGGCTTGGCCGACCGCCTGCGCGCCCCCTTTCATACCCAGCCGTTTTACAAGCTGGCCATAAGTTGCAGTATTCCCCGATGGTACGTCGCACAGAGCCGACCACAAACGACGCTGAAATTTTGTCCCCTGCATATGTAGCGGCAGTTCAAAAGACCAGTGCGGGTCATCGAGATAACGCTGCAATTGATGGACAACATTTTCTGCCAAAGCCGTACATGGTGCCTGCGTGACGGTTTGCCCGAACAAAAAATCAATGCCGCAAAGCGCAGCATCACGATCATGCCCCGTCGTATAAATTGCCAAACTCAGGGCTTGCCCTGTCAACATGAAAGGCACAATAGCATCAGCGCTGTCAGCGGCGGGTTTCAAAAAGATAAGCCTTGTTTCACGGGTTCATGTTTCATTTCATTCACATTTATTGCTGAATATTTAACGCAACGTTTACAAAGACACAAAGAGAAACCATACAAACTCTGTGCTCTTTACACCTTTTGCGTTTACAACACTTGGCTTGATAGTGTCATACGTCTCCAAAAGTCAGGCTGAGCAGTCACCATTGATCTATGTTTCATTGCCCCATTCTGGCAAAAAACCGGGACAAAAAAAACGCCCGGCTGAACCGGACGTTTTTTTGAACACGATCAAAATACTGATTTACAGTTTTTCTTTGATACGCGCAGCCTTACCGGTCAACTCACGCAAATAGTACAATTTGGCACGACGCACGGCACCACGACGCTTGACCTGAATTTCACTCACCAACGGACTGTAGGTCTGAAACACACGTTCAACACCTTCACCGTGGGAGATTTTCCGCACTGTGAAAGAAGAATTCAGCCCCCGGTTACGTTTGGCGATAACAACACCTTCAAAGGCCTGCAAACGCTCGCGAGTGCCTTCTTTTACTTTTACTTGCACGACCACGGTGTCACCCGCGCCAAACGCAGGAATTTCTTTCGACATTTGTTCGGCTTCGATTTGCTTAATAATTTCGCTCATGACCTGCTCCAATCATACGTGATCAATATTTGACCAACACCCGGCCAAAAAACCGGTCCAAAAATCAAGGCGCAAATTATACCCGTATCTGCACCCGTAAACATAGCCCTTCTCTCATAAATTCTCGAATAATGTCTCCGACGGGTTTTGTGTGTACTCGCAGATGAACTCATCCAGCAGTTGCTGCTGAACCTTATCCAGCACCAACCCTTCCAGCAAATCCGGCCGCCGCAACCAGGTACGACCCAACGCCTGCTTCTGTCGCCAACGATGAATCGCCTGATGATCACCACTGGTCAGCACTGCGGGCACTGTTTCACCCTCCACCACTTCGGGGCGCGTATAATGCGGATAATCCAGCAAACCATCACTGAAGGAGTCCTGGGCAGCAGAGTCTTTGTGACCCAACGCCCCCGGCAACAAACGTGTCACGCCGTCAATAAGCACCATGGCCGCCAGCTCTCCGCCACTGAGCACATAATCTCCGATAGACCATTCCTCGTCGATTTCGGCAGCAATGAGGCGCTCGTCCACACCTTCGTAACGACTCGCCACCAGCACCAGCCCCGGCAAACCCGCAAGTTCATGCAACCCGGCCTGATCCAGTTTTCGCCCCTGGGGTGAAAGATGGATCACCCTTGTGCCTTTGGGAGCCTGAGTACGCGCTGCACAAATCGCCGCACGCAGCGGTTCCACCATCATCACCATGCCGGGGCCACCACCGTAGGGTCGGTCATCCACAGTGCGGTGTTTGTCAGTGGTAAAATCCCGCGGATTGTAATCATGAATCGACAACAACGACTGCGCTACCGCGCGTCCGGTGATACCCACGTTGCTCACCGCTGCCAGCATTTCCGGGAACAGGGTCACCACACCAATGTGCATGCCTAACCGCCTCTATTCAAAATCAGCATCCCAATCAACATGCAGGGTACCGGCATCGAGATCCACCTTTTTGACAATCGGACCCGTCACATAGGGAATCAGCCGCTCACGCTCACCTTTCACCACCAACACATCGTTGGCACCGGTTTCCAGCAAATGATCCACTTTGCCCAGGGAAACACCTTCGGTGGTCAACACTTCGAGCCCGTGAAGATCCCCCCAGTAATATTCACCTTCAGCCGTCGGCGGAAGCTGATCACGACGAATGGCAATTTCCTGCCCATTCAGGCGGGCAGCAGCATTGCGATCATCGCAACCTTTGAATTTAGCCACCACCCCCTTGCCATGTTTTTTGGCCTCGGTGACAGGGGCAATTGCCCAGGCTTTGCCATCGACACTGGCAGCTTTGAAATACCAGGGATCGTAATCCAACAGACCATCCGCCTGTTCGGTAAAGGAAAAAACTTTCACCCAGCCGCGCACACCATAAGGCGCACCAATTTTGGCAACAACCAGGTGTTCCGTCTGTGGTGGGATCGTTTCGTTTTTTGAAGCCACGGTGATTACCCCGGCTGCGATAACGTGACCGGCTTACACCGGTCACAAAATGCGATATTTTTTACGAGCAGCTAAGCAGCGACTGCAGCTTTTTTCTGCTGTTTCAGCAGGCTGGCAACACGGTCAGACATCTGCGCGCCCTGCGATACCCAATGCGCAATACGCTCGGCATCAAGACGCAGCACTTCTTCAGCACCAGTGGCACGGGGATTGAAAAACCCCAGACGTTCAATAAAACGACCGTCGCGCTTGTTGCGGCTATCGGTCACAACGATGTGATAGAAAGGGCGTTTTTTGGCACCGCCACGAGACATACGAATGGTTACCATGCGTGTAAATCCTTCAATAATCGGTTAAGGGTTCAGTCATTTTTTGTATCGGTCAGACAGGCGATTGGTTGGCCAGCCCAAGAGAGCCGCGCATTCTACGCCAATTTCCCGGGGAAATAAATGCCTGACCATCAGTATCTCGCAATCAACGCAGATTTGGAGATGTTCTCAGTCATATTGACCCCTCCCGCCTCTCCGGGAATTGACTCCTCAATCACTGATGTTACGCAGACCACAAATGTGGATTAGGCGCTAAAAATATCTGCTTTAAGCATCACCAGGTATTTAACGCAGAGTGCGCAGAGACGCGAAGGACGCAGAGAAAAACACTAAAAACGTTGCGTTCTCTGCATCTTTGCGACCTCTGCGTTTATTAACACACCACTTATCAGTACCACGACAACATAACCTCCATGCACTGGAGCGGTTGTCCTAGACCACACCGCCGCTGGGATATTTACTCACCCAGCAACAAATCCTCCGGCCGGGAATCAAGCATTTGAGCGACAAGAAAGAATTCATCCACAACCAGACTACCATTACCTTGCTCAACATTACGCAGCTGTACGTGGTCCAGATTGCAGCATTCCGCCAGCTCTTCTAACGTAAGTCCTTTAGCCTCCCGGCATACCGAAATATTGTGACCGACAATTTCCTGTGCTCTCATGGTATTCCTCCCGTTCGCCATTTTAAGAAATACAAATCGAATGTATGAATAAAATAATATTTACTCGTACACGGCTACGCCATTTCAGGCTGATTCTGTTCAGCCTCAATAAGCTCAAACAATTCCGAGACTAACTCTTCTTCTTTCACAGTTTTTATCACTACGCCTTTTTTAAAAATCGCGCCTTTTCCCTTGCCGCATCCAATACCATAATCAGCTTCCCTGGCTTCACCTGCCGCATTGACAACACAGCCCATCACCGCAATTTTTTTAGGCACCGCTAATGACTCGGCACGCTGCTCCACGGCCAATGCGATAGACCTTATATCCACTTCTGCCCGCCCGCAGGAAGGACAGGAAATAATCTCACTCCCTCTTTCGCGCAAACCCAGTGTATTCAGAATTTCTTTGGCGATTTTCACCTGAACAAGCGGATCCTCGGTGATGGACACACGAAACGTATCACCAATATTCTTTTTAAGCAGGGCAGAGACACCAATTGATGTTTTGACGATTCCCGATATCAGTGTACCCGCTTCTGTCACGCCGATATGAAGAGGGTAATTTGTTTTTCTTGATATGATATTTTGCGCCTTAACGCTTGCATCCACATCGGCACTCTTTAAAGACAATACAATGTCATGAAACTTTTCTTCCTCAAAAAACTTTATCCATCTTAACGTCGATTCCACCATCGCTTCAGCGGTAGGGTGACCGTGCTTCAACAACAAATCCTCCTCCAGAGAGCCTGCGTTAATTCCGATCCGAATGGGGATTCCAGCCAACTTTGCACAATTTAAAACATCTCTGGCTTTATTCTTTCCGCCAATATTGCCTGGGTTGATCCGAACTTTATCGACACCATTTTCAATGGCCATAATTGCAAGCTTTGAACGGTAATGTATGTCGGCGATTAGCGGGATATGAATATTTTGTTTTATTTCAGAAATCGCCTGCGCCGCACGCTCATCGGGAACGGCCACCCGAATAATCTCACAGCCCTCTTTTTCCAGCGCCAGTATTTGAGCGATAGTCGCTTCTGCATCATGGGTTTTGGTCGTACACATTGATTGAATAGCAATTGGGTTTTTTCCACCAATCGTTACATTTCCAATTTTTATTTCCTTTGTTGATCTTGTACCGTAAAGCAAACTTTCATTCATAAACATTCACCCCTCTACTATGACGTCGCGTAAAACTGCCGATTCCTTCGCGCAATGCTTTCATTTGTGTATCGACTGCATTTAATGGGCTAAAAAATCACGACTGAAACCGAGAAGCTTATCGTAAAGTGTGAGTTTACTTGATATCCATTCTTGCTATTTTTTCATTCTCCGCACATTTTTCTGAAATAAAATTTCTGCTGTGTTGTTAAAAATCATTTTCTGTAAGAACCTTTAAAAGATGCTACCAACATGTATCAATAAAGATAAAAAAGTAATATTCGTATAACCTATGCGCTATCCATAACCACAAATAGAATGGGTCTTATTGAAAAGAGCATTCCATCTGGCAATACGAGCAGCCCTTGACCCAAAAACCTTGTATACCAGTCAGATAAGCCATATTCGAAATATAATAACTGATGTTATGCAGGTCCAAATGTGAATTAAGTGCTAAAAATATCTGTTTTAAGAATTACCGGGTATTTAACGCAGAGGTCGCAGAGGCGCAAAGGACGCAGAGAAAAACACTAAAAACGAGCAGCCCGTAGCTGTCTTAAATTGATACTCAAAACAGTAAAACGATTAATCCGAAATAATATTTTAAATGAAGCTGGTAACCGGCAATCACTTACATTGACATGCACCCTGAAAAATGAAGTCGAGGTTATAACTCAAATTTCGGGAGGCATTTTTACTGATACCGGAATACACTACCGACAAAGTGAATTAAGAGATAAATCACTCTGTAAACGCTTTTTACTGAGAATAGCGTCTGTTAGCCAGAGTCCAGAGGTTTAAACCCTCGAACAATCGCTCCAGCACATTGGGAGTTTATGTTGTCGTGGTTACTGACAAGTGGCGCGTTATAAACGCAGAGATCGCAAAGGCATAGATGACACAGAGAAAAGCACTAAAAACTCTGCGCCTTTGCGCCCTCTGCGTTAATACCCGGTAATTTTTTATTGGCAGGTATTTTTTTAACGCTTAATTCAGATGACAGTCCCATATACGGAAAAAAAACAGCCAGTATCCGCAGACGTAAAACTTACGTTTTTTAGGTTGGGTTTCCTACAACTTGCTGCGGGACCGTTTATTTTCCGCTTGAAAAACGTTAAAACGGCATGCCCGGTGGCATCCTGCCTTTCAGGCCTCGCATCATTTTGGCCATACCGCCGCCTTTCATTTTTTTCATCATTTTTTGCATTTGCGTAAACTGTTTGAGCAAACGGTTAACATCCTGCACCTGCACGCCCGAGCCTGTGGCAATGCGACGCTTGCGTGAACCTTTGATGATGGCCGGGAACCGGCGTTCTTTCATGGTCATAGAGCCGATAATGGCTTCCAGCCGTTTAAACTGTTTTTCATCGACATTTTTGGCGGCACCCGCCATCTGGCCCATGCCCGGCATTTTATCCATGAGTGCCGCGATACCCCCCATGTTCTGCATTTGTTGCAACTGGGTACGAAAATCTTCCAAGTCGAAGCCCTTGCCTTTGGCGACCTTTTTGGCAAGTTTTTCCGCCTCTTTGTGGTCAACCTTGTGCTGAGCATCTTCGATGAGCGACATAACATCACCCATGCCGAGGATGCGCGAGGCCATGCGATCTGGATGAAAAGCTTCCAGCGCGGTGGTCTTTTCACCCACGCCAAGAAATTTAATAGGTTTGCCGGTGATCTGGCGAATGGACAGCGCCGCACCACCGCGAGCATCACCATCAGTCTTGGTGAGAATGACACCGGTAAGCGGCAGAGCCTCATTGAAAGCCTTCGCGGTATTGGCAGCGTCCTGCCCAGTCATGCTATCCACCACAAACAAGGTTTCCACCGGATCAATGCCTGCGTGCAAAGCTTTGATTTCGGCCATCATCTCGTCGTCGATGGCGAGACGACCGGCAGTATCGATGATCAACACATCCATTGCCTGTTTACGCGCTTGGTCCAGCGCATTTTGAGCAATACTCAGTGGCTTTTGTGAAGGATCGCTGGGGAAAAATTCTACATCCACTTCAGCGGCCAGGGTCTTCAATTGCTCGATGGCTGCCGGGCGGTA